>ENA-OQHA01000080-OQHA01000080.1-human-gut-metagenome-genome-assembly--contig:-NODE-80-length-49109-cov-7.619513_pt1 | contig 49109 bp, 65 predicted proteins | sample MGYA00242558_ERZ504707 | MGnify/ENA primary metagenome ERZ504707 (study PRJEB26092, sample SAMD00036197) | human gut metagenome | host: Homo sapiens | study: EMG produced TPA metagenomics assembly of... | reverse complement strand
GCCCAAAGGGATTGATGGAGTAACCGAGGAGCTGGAATTAGCGGAAGATGTGGGAAGCCGGAAAAGGCTCGAGGGAGCAGCCAAGGAGCCGAGAGTGCAGCGGAAGATGCTGGGAAGGTTGTTGAGAGTGGTAAAAAGACTATTATATCTACTTTAGGAAATGAAATAGATATTACACCGTCCTTAAAGCATACTTCAGTCAATAAAAATCCAGGACCATATGGTGAAGTGAATACATCGGTGGACATATTAGACGCAGAGGGAAATATAAAAACTAGACGATGGTATGATTCTGAGGGTAAAGCATATAGAGATGTTGATATGAGTGACCATGGAAATCCCAAAGAACATCCAGAAGTCCCACATGAACATACATGGGAATATAACAATGGAAAACCAAAAAGAAATTAAGGAGAAGAGATGAAAGGTTGTATAATAAAAAATGATGAGATTTCTATAAAAGATATTTGCAATATTATTGGAGATGTGGACAACTATAATTGGCTTATTACAAATATTGAATGTTATCCAAGTGACGAAGAGATAGTAAAAATTTTGGATAATGAATACTGTTGGATTGAAGGAAGAAGCTTGTTAGATTTACTAGCTAAAGAGGAGTTCCAATGGATATGGGGGGTCTTCTCTGCTTTCCCTAAAGAAATAAGACTTGAAGAAGTATTAAAATATGATTATCCGTATGCTGATGGATATAAAGGATTTTGGGAAAATCCAATAGCATTGCAACATCCATTAGCAGTTTCAGAAATTGTGGTTTGGGATGGTTCATTAATATTAGTAATATCGAAAAAGAGTGAAGTTGTTAATGCTCTTATCGAAAACAATACATTTGCACAGGATTTAGAAAAATATAATATGGAATAATTTTAATTATGGTTATACTTTCAGACATCTAATAGCATCACTACAACCCATGCATATCTATTAATTAACCATCATGGTTGCCCAAAAGCAATTAAGTATCCATGGTGTTATAAATGACACTAAAACTTTGTTGAGTTAGGCATACGAATGAATATTGCAAAATGAATATGTTGATGTAACGCACTTTTAGCAACAGAATGTTGCAAAAGGGTGCGTGTTTCTGTGAAAGTTTTACTATAAACGATAAGGGCTTTTTTATAAATTCGGGAGTAGCTAATAATGGTATGAAAATAGATATGTTTTTAGATCAAAGTGGTAAAATTATTTCAGCATTTCCGGAGGAATAGAAATGAAATACAGAATAGAAGAATATAAATTAAAAAATGGTATTGAGGATATAAGTATCATATTTGATGAGAAATATCAGTTGTTGACAACTTTTATGTCATGCGATGTATTGCCCTTTGAAAAATGGATTAAATCAGGTTTTGATAGAGTACTGTCAGGGAAAAGTGAATATGAAGAAGTAAATGGAAATGTATGTTGTGCGGAAATAAGTCCTAAAACGACTAAAGTATATGATAATCTGGCAGAGGATGCTATGGGGAATTGGTGTGAAGTTGATACAAAAGAACTTCGTCAATTAATTGATGAGTGGTGTGATAAAGTTCAAAAATTAAAAATGAGCATCACAACTAAGCCTCCCACCGGCAGGCTTAATTCGTAGTCTCACTACCATATATTAACAGAATTTCTTAGGTTCATAAGTCTTACCATCCCGAAATACGGCGTAGATTATGGTGGTAAACTGACCGAAGCGAATGTCCGATTTGTTTCCCTTCAGGAGAAACAATGGAAGCTTCGTGATGATTTTTACCAATATCAATTCCGATAATGTACATAAGAAAACTCCTTTTGTGTAAATGGTATGTAACAGGTAGAATCCTCGCTTCAATGCGGGTTACAATCTGGTTAGATATACGAAGTACAGCACATATGCGGCCAACATCCAGCTAATACGCAAAATCCTGCAAAGCAGAGGGAGCAGTCTCAATGAACGAAGTCACAAGTGCTTCAAGAGTGGTGACGCACACCTCTATCTATTACAGGATAATTGTGAAATAGGAATAAAAGAAAAGCAATAGATAGAAAAAGACTGCTTTGATTCCTATGTGTTTAGCATACCAGAGTGGTAGTGAATCTGTAAGGTATTCACCAATCAATCCATGTAATGAAATCAGCCAAGAAGTAGCAGAATCTTTTAATGGTGCAACATTTACAAAAACAACATTGACAGAGGATACAGTTATGTATAGAGTAAGTGGTGGTAATGCAGGAAAAGTTGGGTCATATGTATCAAGAACATCTCAAGGTGGAGGATTGCAATCACAGTTGGATTTGGCATTAAATCCTTCTTGGGGAAATACAACTGAAAATATTACAAAAGTTGTTGTTCCAAAAGAAACCACGATTTATGAAGGTGTCGCTGCACCACAGAACATTTATGACAGTCTTGGAAATACAATAGGTGTATTACCGGGAGGTGGGAATCAAGTATATATTCCAAAAGTGGAAGCGGGGTGGTTTAAATGATAAAATGTGAATGTAGCGAACGAATAGGAAGTGTGATTAATTCGTACCAATTATATGAAGAAATTAAAATGTTTTTTGAAGAACAAGTTAAAGAAGGCAGGTTTTCAGAAGTACCGGTAGAAAAACCGTATTGTAATGGGTTTGAGTGGAAAGCTGACAAATGGTACAAGTGTATTTGCTGTGGATGTCTTTGGGAATTTAAATATCCTGATTTCCCAGCAAAAGGTTTTGTCCGTAAGTTTGCTGATGGAATATATCACCAGAAGGAGATAGGGAAACATGAATATTAATGAACCAATTAGTAATCCTAAATTAGTCAGTGCAATTGAAGGATTAAGTAACAATAATGCAACACAACAGAAGTTTTTTGAAGAATTAGCACAAGCTAAATTATTGTGTCCTGCAGATATTCAATTACAGAATAGTACCAGAGATGGTAAAGAAATAGTTGTGGGAGAAGGGTCTTCAATATCTGTAAAGCATATCGAAGACACAGAAGGTAATAAGTTTTTAATGGCATTTACTGACTGGAAAGAATTATATAAATGGAATTCATCCAAAGAACAGCAAACGGTTATTTTTGGTTATAAGGATTTTCAGAGCATCATGAAGGAAGCGAGAGATGTATATTCAGGAATTGTAATAAATCCTTTTGGTGCAAATATTGTGATTACGCTTCCAATGCTTGATGGTTTGGAAAATGATTGCATAATTAAAAAAGAAGAACAGGTGCTTATAGGTATTCCAGCTGAATATCCAACTGAATTGATTAATAATCTATGTATATATTTTGATAAGGAAAAAAGCGTTGATAAGGCATTCTTATTATGGATGGTAAGAGGCGAAGAGGGAAGCTATTTACTAATATTGGATTCAAAAGAAGATCCTAATATTCTATATCCAAGAATTGAAATTTCTGCAGTAGATTTCTAAAAGATAAGATGTTAGATATAGTTTCAGCGAATTCTGATTTTGGAAAGAATGTAATTAAAGAACACAAATCATTTTATGAAAGAGATTAATTCAATTATGGTTATACTTTCGGACTCCAAACAGCCTACAACTCCTGCACGTCTATTAATTAATCATCATGGCGGTTTCGAAGTAATTAAGAATTCATGATGTTAATTAATAGACACTAGCGAAATTTGCCAAGTTGTGTATACGAACGAAGATTGCAAAATAAATATGCTGACATAACGCACTCCAAGCACATAATGTTGCTAAGGGTGCGTTTATTGTACCTGTTAAGTGGAATTATATATCATCCGTCACGAAAATCGTGTCGTTTGTCGGATTTTTGTGAGTAAGAGACAAAAATGAGTATAATAATCCTTATGAATACAGATCAGGGACTGTTATGCTTGGAAAAGAAGGTGTATCAACTCTGGCAGGATATGGAGCATCTAACCTGGTATATGATAAAACAAACAACCAAACACTTGGAATGATAGCCGGAATACTGGCATCGACGGGATCAGCAAAAGGACTGAATATGGCAGATGCAAAATTGGGCTGGTCAAACAAAGGTGTGAAAGGTAATGTTGTTGAGAGTGTAACAGGGAATATAGAGACCAGAGTGGTAGTAAGGCTGATGTATTAGCTCAGAATAGGGCAAATGGAAATGTTGTAATAAATGAATATAAATCATCATTGACAGCACCGCTAACAAGTAATCAAAAAATTGCATTTCCTGAGATTTTTGAAAGTGGAGCAACTGTTGTTGGAAAAGGAAAAGGTATATTCTCTGGAGGATACCAGATTCCGCCAGGTACAAAAGTAACAATAATTCGACCAGAGTAGGAGGTATTATGTCGATAGTTGATAATAAAACAGTAGATGGCATAGCGTTAACGGATGATAATAATGGAATAATTTTACTGATAGCTGACCATATGGACTGGAGAGATGAATATCAGCATTTAGTAATGTTGCAAGAAAAGATTAATGTATATATCACCTTTCTTGAACAGGAGCAGTATGAAGATATCTACAAAGGAGAAAATATAACATATGGAATTATAGAAATTCATTTCTTATATAATTTAACCGCTAATGCAGAAAAGTTTTTACAGTCAGTTCAAAATCAAGTTGCTGAACTTGGTGTAAAGATACAATATTGTGTTTCGCAGGAGGGAGCAGATGAAGCTAGATAAAAACCAACAAAAGCAATTAATTAATGCAATATATATCTTCAGATAGAAGAGGATATAAAACAAAAACAAATATCATTTATAGTGTAAAGGATAATGCATTTATTCATTGTGATTTTCTTGTTGTAAATTCGCAGAAATTAGTTTATAGAATCTATATTAAAAATTATAATTATGATGACATTTTTTGGAAGGTTATGCAAATGCCAACTAATAGCAAAAAGAGTAATTCATTAAGGGCAAGTGGTGCTTTTAAGGCTCCTTCGATTTTATTAAAAAAGGGGGAAGTAGACCTTACAGATAAATATGATGAGCAAGCGGAATACCTTTTGGGATTAGTAGATGAGTGTAGTCATAATTTTATGGAAAAGTATGATATTGATGAGTATATTATTGATTATGAAGATGGTATGGATGAGGAAGTACTAAAGTGTTTAGCCTACATTAATATGAATAACATTGAGGAGGCTAAAAAATAGCACAAGAATCAATCAATAATGGTAATAGAGGGAATTATGAGAATGGAGGGAAAGCTTTTTTGATTGGATATTGATGCTTTAATAAGTATATCTAATTACATCTCTACGTAAGGATATCCGAAAAAACTGAATATTGTTTCGTTAAAGATTTAGAACGCATTGTTTTCATAGCACTTGTTGCTACATTAAAAGGTAAAAAAATCCTTGTTAAAGGCAACCATGATGATGTGTCTGATTACAGATATAAGCAGCTTTTTTATGATATATGCGATTACAGAGAGATACATGACTCATACGGTGGTAAGAATTATGACCTTGTGCTGTGTCACTATCCTATATTTCATGGAAAGGCATGAATAAAGGTACGATCCTGTTATACGGTCACACCCACAACAGTGCAGAGGATGTATATTTTCAAAAGTGTCTGACTGGTATGGAAGCGAATAATTGCAGGCATGTAGGTGATAAGCCAATACAGGCATACAATGTGGGCTGTATGAAGCCATGGATTGATTATGAGCCAAGGAGTCTGAAAGAAATTATCGAAAAGTATCATAATATAAAATGATAGTTTACGGATATATTAAAATACACTACTCTTCCATCATTGTTTTATATGGAAGACCAAAGCCTAAATATGGCATTATAATTAGTAAAATGGAGATAATGTGATGAATGAACAATGGTTTTTATTGGGTGATATACATGGCAGCGCACAGCCGGTTCACTATTTTTATCAAAAAAATAAGGAAAGATTGAGTTTGGATTCATCAGAAAACTATATGATTCTGCTTGGTGATGTTGGTGCAAATTTTGCTCTCACTGGTCAGAGAGACCACAAATTCAAATCAGAGCTTTCAAAACTGCCATTTACCTTTATATGTCTAAGAGGAAATCATGAAGCAAGAGTAAAAACGGTTATAGACAAAAATCCTGACAGCTGGGAAACAATATCAAAATATGATGGTTCCATATTTGTTGAGAAAGAATTCCCTCACATTGAGTATTTAGCAGACGGACCGGCAGTATATAATTTTAAGTCTTATAAAACTCTATCTCTGCCCGGTGCTTACAGCGTGGACAAGTACTATCGTCAAGCCAGACATTTGACGTGGTATAAGGATGAGCAATTAAACGAAAAAGAAATGGAGCTCGGAAGAAAATTGTGCAGAAATGAGGCACCGTTTGATTTAGTACTTTCGCATACATGCCCATATCTATATGAACCAACCGATTTGTTTCTTGCAGGACTTGATCAGAGCACGGTTGATTCAACCATGGAAAGATATCTTGGCGAGATAGAATTTAATTTGGATTATAAGAGATGGGCCTTTGGACATTTTCATGCCGACCGGCTGTATCCATGGGCTGATGGCCGACAGATGCTGATGCTATTCAACGAAAATGTTGTAAATTTGGATAAATTTATGAATATGACCGAAAAACAGTCGTTTAAAGATATTATTGCATAAAAGAGCAAATGTGGCACAAAAGCCTAAACCGCATCAATTCTTTGCAGGAACTTTATTCGTGAACACCACCCTTCTTCCAGCATTGTTTTATATGGAAGCTCCAAAATTTGCTATTGTCATAAAGTAAATATTGATTGAGAAATTAGTGTAAAGAGGTTATAATTAAATCAAGAAATGATAATTTTTGTAAGGTAATGAGGAAAGGCGGTGTATCACATGACTATGTTACAGGAGCAGGCTGTTCGGATGATTCAGGATATGTCCGATGATAATGTAGGTTTTTTACTCGAAGTGATTCAACGATTAATACCAAAGAAAACATATACCAGTGTTATTTATCCGTCTCAGAAATCCGATGAAAAAATGCATGCGTTTAAAGAACTGGTAGTGACAAGATATGAGGCAAAAAAATATTTGCCGGATGACTTTGATCCGGATGCAGAGTTGGAAGCCGCAAGAAAGGAAAGATATGGTAGTATTGATTGATACGAATGTAATTATTGATTTTCTTGTTGCAAGAGAACCGTTTTATGAAAGTCTCGGTAGAAACAAGAAGATATGGTTTAATATATCAAATAAATAACATAATTGAGGCACGGAGTATTAATTCCGTGCCTCAATTGTTTTATCCGGATTACCTTTCTGTTGTAAAATAAAGGGCGTTATTTCAGTGCAGATATAATTTTGAAATATGGCTTGAAAAGGCTGTAATATTTCAGACCATCTGTCTCACCGTAGCTCTTTGTGATGGCAGATCTTATGCCATTGAGATTCTTTGTTTTATTCTTGTTTTTTTCAAGAAAATCAACAAAATTTCCGGGATCATTAATATCACTGTGTGCGAAAATTATACCTGTAAAACGCTCTACCTTCTTTTTACGCGTGAGCTTTTCAGGCGTAAAAGAGTAGGATTTGTCTTTTATGGTTTTATAAATTGTCTGACCCTGTTTCATACCATAAACATGAACCAGCGTCTCATGAAGCTTGAGCAGATTGTCTTTTCCCATGCAGTTTAGGAAAGAATCTACCTCAAAATGGTCGAAGTCTTCGGATACTGCCGATACTTCAGAAATATCTGATGTATCAATGCTGTCCGTTGAGAATTTAGCCTCATCTGCTTCGTTTTTATTTGAGCTGTTACCAGAACCGTTATGAGGTGTCTGTTCGTCAGTGAATAGTAAGTCATCATTAGTCATAAGCTTATCACTTGACGGTAAGTCATCGTTAGTTGCAAGCTCATCACCTAACGGTTCACTGTCTGTATAGCTGCTATGATTGCCATCGATAAGTTCATTCAGATTGTAAGACTTTGCGGTGATAGCATCGGTATCAGTATCAGTATCGGTATTGATATTGGTATTGTTATTGACGTTATCTTCCTTGGACGGAATATCTGCTACTACCTGATACTTGATGTTTTTTCTTCGCTGGACAGCCTGTTTGCAGAAATTTACATTGAATCTGCGTACAGCGAATCCCTTATCTTTCCAGAACCTTACAGCAGGGTCATAGCCTGTGTCATTGCTCATTATGATGTACTCATCAGCACATGACTCGGCTGATGCAGCATCACATTTGTTTTCACTGAATGAACCAGCGCATCCCATCAGATATCCCATATATGATACGAGCTGAAAATCAAGGGCATTCGTGCCTCATAGGATTCCTCAAATCGGATATTTATTTTGTTATTTTCCATAAGTCTGATGACTGACATGTATGACATGTGAGGGGATTTCTTAGTGTAAAAAACGATAATTTCATCGTCCTCATCTGCCATATCAAACAGCATCAGCCAGTTGTCGTTGACATTTTCGCTGTCTACTAAAAAGTGTCTGATAATAATCACCATTAATCCGGACAAAGGTATTGTAGCATGTGTAGGAGAAAATGGCAAATAATATAGATTTAAGTAAATGTTAACAATACAAAGAGTGCAACATATGATATAATTTTAATATATCTTGAAAATGAAGGGGGAATAGAGTTGGCAGATATTGAAATAAATAAATCAGATATTGATGAAGTTAATGATGTGATACAAGAAACAGATGAAGAAGCATATGCGTTGGATTCTGAATTTACAGAGGAAAAGGAATATAAAACAGTACAGAAATATGAGCTTGTGACGATTCTGTCGTATCTTATAGGTGTCAGAAATGAGATACTTGATCATATGTGCAGTGATGAGTATGTGGAGCTTTTAAACAGCTTAAGAGAAAATAAAAATGCGAGGATACTCAGATATCTGTGTAAGGCGCGTACAGGTCTGCTGCGCAACTATAAAAAAACAGACAATGAAATAAAATATAATCTGGGTAATATAAACAGGATGGAGTGGTTTGATGCAGAGAATATAAATAAGCTTGAGAGCTGGGAAGTGCATATTATATTGTATAATTCATCGGCTGACAAGTATTGCGTACATATTAACAAGCTGATAAATGAGCACGTGGATGCATGTAAAAAGCTTTTCCCAGACTGGATAAAATGGGAGTATATCAGGGATTTGTTTGTCATAGTGGATTATGAAAAGCCAAAGAAGCTAAAGGCAGAGTTTACTGTCTATAAAGAGCACAGAAAAGAGTATCCATATGGGATGTATATCACTGGCGCCCGGATGGCAGGGGAAATTTGCTCAATTCTGACGGAAGGATTTTAAAGACAATATACAGACAGCATGGTGATTATTTCAACGACGGTTCAAAATACAGGGATGCAGTGGAAGATACAAAGGAAAATATATATGAGTTTATCCGTGAAAGCATGCGTGTTGTGATAGTTGTGGATTGTGAAAATTCTGATGTATACAAGCTGTATGGAGTATTAAAAAACTTAAATTCTGAGCAAATGTCCAAAATAGAAAAATTATACTCTATGATGATTATCATACATCCTGTGGATGGGACTGGCTGGAAAAATTCATACATATCCCTGTATTCCATGAGGAGGTGGAGCGTGTGACAGACCGGAAGTCGCTTGTTGATATAAAGATGACTGCGGGAGTGTGTGAGGCATATTATAAGGACAACATAGACTCGTTTATTTTGTGCTCAAGTGATTCGGATTACTGGGGACTTATTTCATCTGTAAAGGATGCTCATTTCCTCGTGATGTACGAATATAGCAAGTGCGGACAGTCAATCAAGGATGCACTTACAAAACGATGTATTTTTCACTGTTCAATAGACGATTTCTATACAGGAAATGCAAGTGATTTAAAGAAAAAAGTCATGATAAATGAATTGAAAAATCTGACAAATGATATTGTCGGAAAGAATGGCTGGGAGATGACAAGACAGATATACGAGAGGACTAAAATTACATCGACAGAGCGAGAAATGAAGGATTTTTACAATAAATATGTTAAGTCATTGAGGTTAAAAATTAATGAGGACGGAGTATTCGAGATTGTGGTCAATGAATATTGATTATCTTAAAACTGTTTTATGTAATTATTGTCGGTCACACATGTATTGTGTGAAGGTTAAGCCTTATTTTAGCGGAAAGAGTGGGAAGTATGATGAAACCGATGCTTGAAATCTGCTGTGGCAGCTTTTCGGATGTGAAAACAGCATATGAAAATGGTGCAGACAGGGTTGAACTGAACAGTGCACTATATATGGGAGGGCTGACACCTACACTTGCCAATTTAATATATGCAAAGGAGAACTGCAATATACCGGTAGTGGCAATGGTTCGTCCGAGGGGCGGCGGATTTTGCTATTCGGATGAAGAATACGAAACTATGCTTATGGATGCCAAAATTCTTTTAGAGCATGGAGCAGACGGTATTGCGTTTGGATTTCTGACAGAGGAAAAAATGCTTGACAAAAAGCGCACGAAGGAAATGATAGAGCTCATTCATAAGTATGGCAGGGAAGCTGTGTTTCACCGCGCCTTTGACTGCATAGATAATCAGGACAGTGCAGCGGAGAAGCTTATTAGGCTAGGCGCAGATCGTATCCTCACAAGCGGTGGAGCAGTAAATGTATGGGATGGCAGAAAACAGCTTAAGCATCTTCAAAATCAATATGGAAAAGATATTACTATTCTGGCCGGAAGTGGCGTGAATGATACCAATGCGAGAGAGCTTATCGAATACACAGGTATTACGCAGGTGCACAGCTCGTGTGGCTCATGGACGTGTGATGTGACAGCTGCGGGTAATGCAGTGGATTTTTCGTATGATGAAGCGATGAAGAACTGCTATCAGTGTGCGGATGCAGGGAAGGTTAGGAAGCTTGCGGAAGACGTAAGTAGAGAGGACAGAATCTGCTCGGATTTGCACTTATGATGATTAGAGATGAAATATAAAAATAATAAACTGTTTGATTGTACGATAATACAAGATTTATGTTATACTCTATCCAATTACAAACAAATAGTACAGATATATAAGGAAACAGAGACATGATTAAAGGACTTAATATTAGCAAAAAGTATAAAAAATTTGAATTACAGCCTACATCAATTGAGATTGACAAAGGTGAAATTGTTGCATTGATTGGAGAAAATGGAGCAGGTAAATCAACATTAATCAAGTGCATGTGTGGAGTAATTGATGCAGATGAGGGACAACTTGAAGTAGATGATCAGGTAGTAAAAAAATTAGACGATGTTTTGGTTCTTGGATTTATGAATCAGGATCAAAATGTTTACAATGAAATCAAAATTCGAGATTTGACGAATTTTGTAAAAGATGTGATGAAGAAAAAATTTGATCAGGAAGTATATTATTACTATTTTAAAGATGTATTTCAGTTGGATGAAGATTATAAGATGAAAGAACTTTCAACAGGAATGAAGGTTAAATATTTTTTGAGTTTAGAACTCGCAAAAAATCCAGATTTATTGGTACTTGATGAACCAACCTCAGGATTAGATCCAATTGTTCGTGATGAAGTCTTAGATATTCTAAGATGTGTTGCAAAAGAAAAAAATACTTCCGTGTTATTCTCGTCCCATATTACAGAAGATATCGAAAAAATAGCAGATAGAGTTATTTTCATAAATAATGGACGTATTGTATTACAAGGTGATAAAAAAGAAATAAAGAAAAAATATGTCAAGTTAAATCAGCAACAGTATGTTATTCTTGTGAATGCAGGGATGGCAAAAGAATGTGTTTCAATCCATGATTACTATATTGTGGATCGTGATTTGGCAATGACTTGCAATGTAGAAGTAAAGGAAGCTTTATTAAGCGATATACTTTCATATATGAGAAAGAGGAGTGAGGACTAATATGTTTGCATTAATTAAAAAAGATATTATATTTACAAAAAAATGGATTCTATTATCTGTAGTTTATGCAGTGGTGGCCACCTGGCTTATAATGCATGAAGGCGCTACAAATATTTTGTTCACATTTTTTTTAGTGCCTTTTTTTGTAACATCACTTCCATTTACTAAAATTATGAGTATTGAGGATAACAGTGATACACGTGATTTTATTCGAAGATTACCGGTATCAAAATATTTAGTTGTATTCTCGAGAGCAGTGTTTATTATTTTTATGTTATTAATTTCTTCAATAAGCTTATTTGTTATACAAACAATTGGCTTTAATGTAGAATATAATACAGATATGCTAATAAAAATAGCTTCCATAATTTTGATTTTTTTGTTGTATTTTATGCTTCAATTAGGTGTTTTTTATAAATATTCATATCATGCATCACAATCAATCCTGGTAATTATTTCCTTTGCTGTAATAGTGCTTGGGTTTATAACAGAAAATATAGATTTAGTGAAATATTTTAAGAATTTTGATTGGTCGATATTGTTATTTATTATGGCTATAATAATGTGGTAGTTTATCTTATTGATACCAAATTGTATGCAGGAAAATAATTATAAGTATGGCTCGATTACTTTACTGAGCATCAGAATATAGGAATAAAATAATATCAGAAGATTTGGACTTGAATAATACATATACAATTAAATACCGGATTGTGTTATAATATGTCTGTCGGCGGATTCGTCGGCAGACTTTTTTTAAGGAGAGTAAAATGAGAGTATTAACAGATTTAGAGCCAAAGAACGTTTTTTCGTTTTTCGAGGATATATGCAGTATTCCTCATCCATCATACAAGGAAGAGAAAATCAGTAATTATCTGGTGGAGTTTGCAAAGGCAAGAGGCCTTGAGCATTACCAGGATGAGCTTCACAATGTGATAATCATAAAGGAAGCATCAGAAGGATATGAGGATGTGGAGCCAATCATACTGCAGGGGCACATGGATATGGTTTGCGAGAAGGCACCTGACTGTGATAAGGATATGGACGAGGAAGGCCTGGACCTTTTGATAGATGGTGATTTTATCTCGGCAAAGGGAACTACACTCGGTGGAGATGACGGTATCGCGGTGGCATATGCGCTTGCTATTTTGGATGATGACAGCCTGTCACATCCACGCCTTGAGTTTGTATGCACTGTATGCGAGGAGGTCGGCATGGAGGGTGCTACAGGCATCGATGTGTCTATGCTTAAGGGAAAGAAGCTTCTTAATATGGACAGCGAGGAGGAGGGCGTGATGCTCGCAAGCTGCGCCGGTGGATGCAGAGCCGATGTGAAGCTGCCTGTAGAGAGAGAGACTGTGAGCGGAACAAAGCTTACTGTGAGCTTATCAGGTCTCACCGGCGGACACTCAGGCTCAGAGATTGATAAGGGAAGGGGCAATGCCAATACTCTTATGTCCAGACTGCTTCGCGATGCATCGGCACCTGTAGCTATAGCTTCTATAGATGGCGGCAGAAAGGATAATGCCATTCCAAGAGAGTGTACTGCACAGATTATTGTAGCACCTGATGAGGCTGCGGCAGTGAAGGCTTCGATAGAACAGGCAGCAGCTGAGATTGCGGAGGAGTTTAAGGCATCTGATCCTGACCTTAAGCTTACTGTGTCAGAGGAGACTGACTGTAGTGAGTCAGCTATAAGTGCAAAGGATAGCGCAAGGGTTATCGCACTTATCGAGGCATTGCCAAACGGCATCATCAGAATGAGCCGTGAAATAGATAAGCTTGTTGAGACTTCACTTAATCTGGGAGTTTTAAAATCAGACGATGCTGCTGTTACTTTAAGATACGCAGTCAGAAGCTCTGTCGGTGTGGCTAAAAAAAGCCTTAAGAACCAGCTTGTCTGCATAGCAGGCGCTTTTGCGGCAGAGGTTACATTTGAGGGAGATTATCCTGCATGGGAGTACAAGAAGGATTCAAAGCTCCGCGAGGATATGGTACGGATTTTTGAGGAGATGTATGGCAAAAAGCCTACAGTTGAGGCTATTCATGCCGGTGTCGAGTGCGGACTTTTAAGCGGCAAGATTGAAGGACTCGACTGCATATCAATGGGACCGGACATGTATGATATCCATACGACTGAGGAGAGGCTTTCCATATCCTCTGCAAAGAGGTCATATGAGTATATACTCAGAGTGATTGCGTGCAAATAAATAGTTATTCAAGGCTTTTGATAAAGGAAAGAGGTGTCATATGATACCTCTTTTTAAATGCCCTGTGAAAATAGCTCAGATTGTGAAATCCGACAGACAGTGAGACATCTAAAATTGAGGTGTTGCCGCGCTCGAACTGTTCCACGGATTTTTCAAGACGCACATTGTTGATATACTGCACGCAGGTCATGTTCATGTGTTTTTTGAAGAAACGCATGAAGTGGTATTCACTGAAATAGCAAAGCCCGGCAAGCTCTGCAACCTGGATGCTTTCGGCATAGTGCACCTCGATGTAATCGAGCACATTTTTGAGCTTATCGGAGGGTGTGTTGACACCAAAATCAGCATTTTTTTCACTGTATTGCAGCAATAGAAATATTGCCTGAAGCAGAAATGCCTTTAGAGCCAGCTCATAGCCGAATTCCTGACTGGAGTATAGCTTTGTTATGCGCATGAAGCATTTGCAAAGGGATGAATATGCCGGATGCTTCGGTGCAATCAGGTAAGGCATGGCGAACTCATGGTTGATTAGCGGAGTCAGATATCTTGAAGAGCATATATCGGTATTGTTTCCACCTAAAAAATTGATATGGAATACATACGTTTCCGAGTAAAATTCGTCGCAGTCCCTTATTGAAATGGAATGCAGCAGCAGTGGCGGGATAAAGATGATATCGCCTTCCTTTGCTTCATATTCGAGCAAATCAATCTGATAGGTGCATGAGCCTTTGTAATCAGTGTGAGCTCTGCCTCATCGTGCCAGTGTGTAGTGATGACAGGGTAATCTGCTGCAAGTCTTGTTATATATTTCTGAACGGGAAAAAATACTTCTCCGTGCTTTGCGTTTTCTTTCTGCCCGAGGCAGGCGGATTATTGTTTTTCATATTGTTGTTTCTCCATAGCTTTTAAAATTATACCCTTTAAATTATGAGAGCAGTATTGTGTTATAAAATGAAAAAATATTGCAAGAATTTATACTAAACACTTTCTATAATAGCAGTATAATACATCAAGGCGAAGTGCTCAAGATGTAAATGAGTGCAAAATTTATGATTAGATAAGAGGTACACATTATGGAGAGAAAATGGTGGCATGACAAGGTGGCATATCAGATTTATCCAAAGAGCTTTCTGGATACAAACGGTGACGGAATAGGAGATTTAAGAGGTATCATTTCAAAGCTGGATTATTTAAAATCGCTTGGAATTGACATCATATGGCTGTCTCCGATATATAAATCGCCATTTGTGGATCAGGGCTATGACATATCTGATTACTATGCGATAGCTGAAGAGTTCGGTACTATGGAGGAGTTTGATGAGCTCCTTGCCGAGGCAAAGAAGCGTGATATGCACATCATCATGGATCTGGTAATAAATCACTGCTCGGATAAGCACGAATGGTTTCAAAAGGCACTTAAGGATCCGGATGGAGAGTATGCTGATTACTTTTATTTCAGAAAAGGTAAAAACGGCAATCCGCCGAGCAATTACCGCTCTTATTTTGGCGGAAGCTGCTGGGAGAAGGTGCCGGGCACGGACAAGTATTATCTGCACATGTTTGCGAAGGAGCAGCCGGATTTAAACTGGGAGAATGAAAAGCTAAGACAAAAGCTTTATGAGATGATTACTGGTGGCTGGATAAGGGCTTGTCAGGATTTAGAATAGATGCGATAATCAATATAAAGAAAAATCTCGATTTCCCTGATTTTGAGCCGGATGCAGAGGACGGACTGGCTGCCTGCTACAAGATGGTTGAAAGTGCAGAAGGTGTCGGAGAGCTCTTAGAGGAATTAAAGAACAATACATTTAAGAAGTATGATGCATTTACGGTTGGCGAGGTATTCAATATGAAGCCTGAGGAGCTGCCGGAGTTTATCGGTGAGAATGGGCATTTTTCAACGATATTTGATTTTTGTGCACAGTGCTTAAGTGATGGAGAGCATGGCTGGTATGATGCACCGAAGATAGATTTTGATACATGGAGAAAGGCCATTCTTGGTTCACAGCTTGAGACAGAAAAGTACGGCTTTAAAGCAATATTATAGAAAATCATGATGAGCCGAGAGGTGCCTCAAGATTTTTACCAAAGCATGCTCAAAATCCTGCCGGAATAAAGATGTTAGGAACTGTCAGCGTACTGCTTCGAGGCATTCCGTTTATATACCAGGGACAGGAAATCGGTATGCAAAATGCAAAATGGAACAGTATAGATGAGTATGACGATATCAGCACAAAGGATCAGTACAAGGCAGCACTTGCAGCAGGCTTATCAAAGGAGCAGGCACTTGCAGCCTGTGGAAGGATGAGCAGGGATAATGCAAGGACACCTATGCAGTGGAGTGATGAGCAAATGCCGGGTTTACCACAGCAAAGCCATGGCTTAAGGTCAATGAAAACTATAAGGCTATCAATGTTGCGGCGCAGGAAAAGGATCCTTCATCTGTTTTGAACTATTACAGAAGGCTTGTGGCACTCAGAAAGTCAGATGAATTTAAGGAGCTGTTCACCTACGGCAGATGTGTTCCGGCATATGAGGATACAGATGGCATCATGGCTTATTACAGAGAGGATGAAAATAAGCGCGTGCTGGTTGTGGCAAATTTTGGCAGTAAAGAGGCACAAATCAGGCTTGATGGCAGTGTGAAAAAGGTGCTTTTGTCCAACACAAATGATGCTGAAAAGAGCACTGTTTCAGTGGGAGCATCCGAGCTTAAGCTTGAAAGCTGTGAGGTTTTGGTGGCGCTTGTAAAATAGCATAATTTGATATAGCATTAAAGAAACCAGGCTGAATTTTTACAAAAAGAGGCAGCTAAAAGAGATAACAAAAAGAGATAACGAAAAGAGATAATGAAGAGACAAGGAGGGCATAATGAGCAAAAACAATAACGAAAAATGGTGGAAAAAGGCGGTAGTTTACCAGATTTATCCAAAGAGCTTTCAGGATTCTAACGGAGACGGCTTTGGTGATTTACAGGGTATCATCAAAAGACTTGATTATCTTGAGACGCTTGGAATCAATGCAATATGCTTTCGCCGGTATTCAAATCACCGCAGGCGGACAACGGTTATGACATTTCTGATTACAGGGATATTGATCCGACGTTTGGCAGTCTCGATGATATGGAAGAGCTCATAAACGAGGCAAAGAAGCACAATATAAGGATTATGATGGATCTTGTTTTAAATCATTCTTCAAACGAGCACAGGTGGTTCAAGGAGGCTAAAAAGAGCAAGGACAATCCATACCATGACTACTATATTTGGAGAGACGGAGATGAAGGCGTGCCGCCAAGTGATATGAAGGCTTGTTTCGGTGGAAGCGCATGGGAATATGTGCCGGAAATCGGACAGTATTATTTCCATCAGTTTTTACCGGAGCAGCCGGATTTAAACTGGGAGAATCCAAAGGTCAGAAGAGCAATCTACGATATGATTCTCTGGTGGATGGACAAGGGAGTCGGCGGCTTCAGACTTGATGTAATCGACCAGATAGCAAAAGAGCCGGACAAGAGAATCACCATAAACGGACCAAGGCTTCAGGAATATTTTAAGGAACTGAGCAGGGAGACCTTCCAGAAGGGCGACCTGATTACCGTGGGTGAGGCATGGGGCGCAGACACAGAGCGCGCAAAGCTTTACAGCAATCCGGATGGCAGCGAGTTTTCTATGGTGTTCCAGTTTGAGCACATAGGGCTTGACCAGAAAGAGGGCGGCGAGAAATGGGACCTTGCACCGCTTCCGTTTAAAAAGCTCAAAAAGATAATGGCTCACTGGCAGAATGAGCTCTACAACTGTGGCTGGAACAGTCTGTTCTGGGACAATCATGACCTGCCGCGTATCGTGTCAAGATGGGGCAATGACAGGGAGTACAGAGTGGAATCTGCAAAGATGCTTGCTATATTGCTGCACGGCATGCAGGGTACACCATACATCTATCAGGGTGAAGAGCTGGGCATGACAAATGTACAGTATGATATCGAGGATTATAAGGACTGTGAAATCATAAACATGTACCATGAGCGCCTTGAAAAAGGATACTCAAAGGATGAAATCATGAAGTCCATTTACGCAAAGGGCCGTGACAATGCAAGGACACCTATGCAGTGGGATGACTCGGCAAATGCCGGCTTCACCACAGGAACACCTTGGATAAAGGTAAATGACAATTACGACAAAATAAATGCCAAATCACAGGTGAATGACCCTGATTCAATCTTTAGCTGCTACAAGAAGCTTGTTCAGCTGAGAAAGGATTATCCGGTATTTGTTGATGGTAAATTCACACTTTTACTTGAGGATGATGAGAATATTTTGCATACAGCAGAAAGAATGAAGAAAAAACCATGATTGTTGTGTGCAATTTCTTTGATAAGGAGATACCAATGCCGCTTGCAAAGGAGTGTGAGGGCATGGAGGTGCTGATTTCAAATTATAAGGATACCTCTGATATGTCAGTGCTCAGACCTTATGAGGCCAGGATGTATATACGATAGATAAAATTGATACCGCTTGTTTTTATAAAGGTGTTTTATAAAAGCAGGCGGTATTATTGTATTTTTTAAGGATAATGTATATAATAAGTTACCGAAAAAATTCAATGGACGATGAGAGGAACCAATTCCATGTTTGATATAATAATAATAGGCAGTGGTCCGGCAGGACTGTCTGCAGCAATATATGCAAAGAGAGCCAATCTGAATGTGGCAGTAGCAGAAAAAGAATACGAGGGGACAGGCCAGATAGCCGAGAGTGGAAATGTGAACAACTATCTGGGGCTTCCAAACATAAATGGATACGACTTGGGAGAAAAATTCAGGGAGCATGCAGTGTCCCTTGATGTAGAATTTATCGAAAAAGAAGCAGTGCAGATAGAAGCAGTGCAAAATGGTGAGAAAGAAGAATCAGCGATATACAGAGTGAAATTCGATGATGACACGATAGCAGAGGCAAGAGCGCTCATCTATACCGCAGGAGCATATCCGAGAAAGGCAGGAGTGCCGGGAGAGGATGAGTATACCGGTAAGGGAGTATCTTACTGCGCAATCTGTGACGGAGCATTCTATAAAGGAAAGACAGCCGCAGTGCTGGGCGGCGGAGATACCGCTTTGGATGATGCATTATATCTGTCCGATATATGTGAGAAGGTCTATCTGGTTCACAGAAGAGACAGCTTCCGAGGTGCACAGAGCACAGTTGAGCTCTTAAAGCAGAAAGAAAATGTAGAGCTTGTCCTAAACGAAACAGTGACAGAAATATATGGAGAAAAAAAGCCGACAGGCATAAAACTTAAAAGTGGCAGGACACTGGCTGTAGACGGAGTATTCGTGGCATATGGCTCAGTACCGCAGTCAGAGCTTATAAAGAATCTGGTGCAGCTCGATGAGAGAGGATATGTAGTGGCAGGTGAGGACGGCATCACATATGCTGCAACAAAAAATGGTGACCATGATAGAAGCGTCCAGCCGGGACTGTATGTGGCGGGAGATGTCCGTACCAAGACACTGCGTCAGGTGGTAACCGCAGTATCTGACGGCGCAAATGCCGCAACGACAGCCGCAGAGTATTTAAGGGACATCAATGGCTATAAACAAAATATATAACCACGGACAAATAATTTGTATAACTGATAGCATTGACTTTCAATACACACGTTTGTATAATAATCTCATCAATTCCTAGTAACACAATAGACTATGTAAGAATTAACGAGAAGAAGAAAACAATGAGATTTAATACAAGCTTACTTCATGCCGGCGTGACAAAAGAGACAAATGGCTCTACACTGCCACCGGTATATCAGACAAGTGCCTTCGAGCAGGAGAACGCGGCAGATCTGGAAAAAATATTTGAAAACAAGGCTCCGGCTACTGTTACACAAGAGTTGCCAATCCTACGATTACAGCTTTTGAGAACAGAATAACAAAGCTCGAGGGAGGAATAGCATCGGTGGCATGCGCATCAGGCATGGCGGCACTGATGAATACCTTCTTAAATATACTAAGCAGTGGAGATGAGCTCATCTCAAGCGCCAGCCTCTACGGTGGCACAATAGATTTGTTCCATGATCTTGAGGCCTTCGGCATCACAACCAGATATGTCGAGAACAACAACTGGCAGCAGATAGAGGACAGCATCAATGAGCATACCAGACTGATTTTTGCAGAGACTATCGGTAATCCCTGTCTGGATGTCACAGATATTGAGATGCTTGCAGAGATAGCACACGCACATGATATACCGCTTGTAGTTGACAATACCACATCGACAGCTTACCTGATACAGGTTTTAAAGCATGGAGCTGATATCGTGGTCAATTCATCTTCCAAATATATCAATGGAAGCAGCAATGCAATCAGTGGTATTCTGACAGACTCAGGTAAGTTCAAATGGGACAGGAACAGATATCCGGGTTTTGCAGATTATGTGAAGTATGGACCTATGGCATTTGTCGCAAAGCTGAGAAACAGTCTTTTCAGAAATATGGGTGCCTGTTTAGCTCCGGTGAATGCATACTTAAATATTATAGGACTTGAGACACTCGGTCTTAGAATGGAAAGAGAATGCTCTAATGCACTCGAGCTTGCGTCATGGATAGAAAACAATTATCCTGACATAAAGGTTAATTATCCGGGGCTTTGTAGCAGCAAATGGCATGAAATAGCAAAAAAACAGTTCACAAACGGCTATGGAGCAATCCTTACAATCAGGGTTGGCAGCAAGGAAAAGGCATTTAAATTTATAGACAGCCTGACGATTCCATACACACTCAGCAATATCGGAGATACAAAGACACTTGTCATTCATCCGGGCTCCACAATCAGTCTTCACAGCACAGATAAGCAGAAGGAGGATGCAGGAGTATTTGAGGATCTTATAAGAGTCAGTGTGGGTATCGAGGATATAGATGACCTCAAGGAGGATTTTGCACAGGCTTTTGCAAATATAGCTGATTAAGCCATAATAATAAGGTATCAATGTGTATGCAAATGAGAGCGTGCATATGCATTTACATATAAAACAAAACATTAACATATTTACACAGTAAGGAGATTAAAAATGGCGGAGAAAGTTGATTACGCGGCCCTAAAAAAGGGCGGTTTCATGAGACAGAAGCAAAAGGGCTGTTTCTCGCTTAGAATTGCGGTTGTAGGAGGAAATCTTACAGCAGAAAATATCAAAACAGTAGCAGAGGTTTCGGAGAAATACGGACACGGATATGTTCATATGACATCGCGTCAGGGTATTGAGATTCCTTTTATCAAGGTTGAGGATATCAATGTGGTAAAAGAGGAACTGGCAAAGGGCGGTGTAGGAACAGGTGTCTGCGGACCGAGAGTACGTACTGTCACAGCGTGTCAGGGCTCAGAAATCTGTCCTAGCGGATGTATCGATACATACACTCTGGCTAAGGAACTTGATGAAAGATACTTCGGAAGAGAGCTTCCTCACAAGTTCAAGTTTGGTGTCACAGGCTGTCAGAACAACTGCTTAAAGGCTGAGGAAAACGATGTCGGAATCAAGGGCGGCATGACAGTAGAGTGCAGCCATGACGATTGTATCCAGTGTGGTGTATGTGTGAAGGCATGCCGCGAGGGTGCACTTAGCATGGAGGATGGCAGGATTGTCATCGACAGAGACAAATGTAACAACTGTGCGCGCTGCGTAAAGAGCTGTCCGACAGATGCATGGAAGGGAACTCCGGGATATATCGTATCGTTTGGAGGACTTTTCGGAAACCACATCTATAAAGGAGAGCAGCTTGTTCCGATTATCCGCGACAAGGAAACTCTTTTCAGAGTGACAGATGCAGCAATTAGTTTCTTCGAGAAGCATGCAAATGGTGGTGAGCGTTTCAGACTTACTCTTCAGAGAGTGGGCGAGGAAGAGTTCAAAAAAGAGATTCAGGCGGCATACGAGGGTAAATAATTCCCATGTATAGCATGAAATATCCGGCATGCATAAACAACAACGGTTACGGCAAAAATATAATAAATATGAGTATAGGAAGGGAGATGCAAAATGGCAGATATAGCATTCGACGATCAGGTAGATATAACTGACAAGGTTTGCCCTCTTACATTTGTAAAGGCAAAGGTAGCAATAGAGGAATTAGATGACGGTGAGGTGCTTGCAATCCGTATGAATGATGGAGAGCCGGTACAGAATGTTCCAAGAAGCATGAAGGAAGAGGGACACAAGATACTTAAGCTCGAGGACAACGAGGATGGAACATACACTCTTTACGTCAGAAAGGTTGAGGACTAATCATGGCAGCAAGAATTTCAAAGGCGGATTTTGATGAAAAAGTATTAAAAAGCAAGCTTCCGGTAATTGTTGATTTTTACTCGGATTCATGTGTGGCCTGCAAGAAGCTGGCACCGGTTCTCGGAGATATCGAGGATGATTATGAGGATAAGCTTCATGTATACAAGGTCAACACAAACTTTGACGGAGAGCTTGCTGATGAGTATGAGGTGACTGCGAATCCGACACTGCTTTTCGTAAAAGACGCAGAGGTCTTAGATAGAAAGGTCGGCGCACAAAAGCCTGCCGATTTGAAGGCGTGGGTTGAAGAATTATTATAGTCTTTAGATTATTATATAAAGCAGTCTGATACAGGATAATAACACATACAGATACCACAATCTGTGACACAGGAGGAAATAAAATGACTATCACAGTAGCAGGAGAGAAGAAAGAATATAGGGATGGACTTACATTACCGGAGCTTATCGAGCTTGAGAATGTAGATATGCCTGAGTATGTAACAGTTTCAATAAATGAGGAATTTGTTGCCACAGAGGATAAGCCAAAGACAGTGCTTAAGGATGGCGACAATGTAGAGTTCCTTTACTTCATGGGAGGTGGATGCTAATGGCAATGACTGATGAGCAGATCGAACGCTATTCACGCCACATTATCCTTAATGAGGTGGGCGTTAAAGGTCAGAAGAAATTATTAAAGGGCAAGGTGCTTATTATCGGTGCCGGCGGACTTGGAGCTCCGGCAGCCATGTATCTTGCGGCAGCAGGAGTTGGCACAATCGGTATTGTGGATGCGGATGAGGTAGATTTATCCAACCTGCAGAGACAGATTATCCACGGAACAGCCGATGTGGCAAAGCCAAGGTAAAGTCAGCAAAAGAGACAATGAACGCCATGAACCCGGATGTTCAGGTCAATACATACCGTATGTTTGTAGATGCGTCAAACATCAGAGAGCTTATCAGGGATTATGATTTCATCATCGATGGAACTGACAATTTCCCGGCAAAGTTCTTAATCAACGATGCATGTGTGCTTGAGAAAAAGCCGTTTTCACATGCAGGAATCATCCGTTTCAAGGGTCAGCTCATGACATATGTGCCGGGAGAGGGACCTTGTTACAGATGTGTATTCAAGAATCCGCCACCAAAGGATGCAGTGCCTACATGTAAGCAGGCAGGCGTTATCGGAGCTATGGGCGGAGTAATCGGTTCGCTTCAGGCTATGGAGGCTATCAAGTATTTAATCGGTGTTGGAGAGCTGCTCACAGGATATCTGCTTACATATGATGCACTCACCATGGAGTTCCACAAGATTAAGCTTCCAAAGGATACACACAACTGTGCAGTCTGTGGCGACCATCCGACCATTCTCGAGCCAATCGACTACGAGCAGGAGGTCTGCGAGGAGACAGCGGGCAGATTTGATGCACCTCGTACACAGGAATAAAAAGACAGTAAGGAAAGGAACGATATGAGTATCATAAGAATGAAATATCCGTTTCTGGATGAAATAGCAAAATATGCTAAAGAGCATCTGCCGGAGGAGGCGTGCGGTCTGATAGCAGGCAGTGAGGACGAAAACGGTCGTCTCATCACAAAGGTATATTACCTGACGAATACAGACCATGCCGAGGACCATTTCACAATGGATCCAAAGGAGCAGCTGGCAGCCATAAAGGACATGAGAGCAAACGGCCTTAAGCCGCTTGGCAACTGGCATTCACATCCGTCTAGCCCTTCAAGGCCATCGGATGAGGATATAAAGCTTGCATATGATCCAAATGCGAGCTACATGATAATGTCGCTTATGGCAGAAAATCCTGTAATCAACTCGTTTCATATCGAGGGTGGACAGGTCACGAAAGAGGATTTACGAATATATTCTGATGAATATTACTTCTAAATCATATGTTAATGTTTTGAGTCGCAGCGAAAGCTGCAAAGAAAAGTCAGCTTCATCGAAGATGGCTTTTCTTTTTTAGAGAAAGATGTTATTATAGCATGTATATTTAATAAAACGAAAGAGCGTTCGAAAATGAAATTAAAAACGAAGGAACTTACAACATGTGCGCTTTTTGCGGCACTTATAGCAGTTGGAGCATTTATCAAGATTGATATTCCGCTTCCTATGTACACCATGCATTTTACATTACAGTGGTTCTTTGTGCTGATGGCGGGATTTCTGCTCGGGGCAAAACTGGCATCGCTTAGCGTGATAGTATATTTGTGCATCGGACTGGTGGGAGTGCCTGTATTTGCGGCAGGCGGTGGTCCTACATACATTTTAAGACCGGGCTTTGGATTCCTCTTAGGCTTTGTGCTTGCCGCATTTTTAATCGGAGCGATTACAGAAAAGCTTAAAAAGACCAATGCGTTTACACTCATTCTTCCGGCAACGGTCGGACTGGTGGCATATTATACAGTTGGAGCAATATACTTTTACTGCATGAAGAATTTCTATGCGGCAACACCTGTCAGCTGGGGCATCGTAATAGTAGATTACTGTCTGATAACTGTTGCACCGGACTTTATATTATGCGTATCGGCAGCAGTGTTTTCTGCTAAGCTTCGTCCTGTTTTTGAAGGAATACTCAATGGATACAGTGTGAAGCATAAGGCAAAAAATAAAGCATAAAGCGTAGAATAAGGTATGAAATAAGGCATGAAATAATGTATAAATAAAGTATGGATATGGTATTACAGGGAGATAAAAATGGCGTATTTTCCGATGTTTGTGGATATGACGGAAAGAGAGTGTCTGATCGTCGGCGGTGGAAATGTGGCATACCGCAAGGTGATTGTAATGCTGGATTTTGGCGCGAAGGTCACGGTTGTGGCAGAGGATATATGTGATGAGCTGAGAAAGCTTACAATTGATGATATAGCAAGCGAGGATAAAACGGGCTCATATACGGCAAATAAAGAAAACAATCAGACGGACTCGGATGCAGCAGATAGAATTACATTCATAAAGAGAAGGTTTGAACGAAAAGACTGTGATGGCATGGAAATGGTTATCGCTGCCACTGATGACAATGCTTTAAATCATGAGATTGCAGAGTATTGCAAAGCTAATGGCATCATGGTAAATGCGGTCGATCAGAAGGCTGATTGCAGCTTTATTTTTCCGTCATACATAAAGGAAAAGAATCTTGTTGCGGCATTTTCGAGCGGAGGAAACAGCCCTGTGCTGACTCAGTATCTGAAAGGCAAAGAGCAGGAGATTCTTACTCCGTTTCTTGGTGAGCTGAACGAATACATGGGACAGATCCGCGAAAAAGTAATAGCGCAATATGACACTCAAGCCGAGAGAAAGCGTGTGTTTAAAGAAATATTGTGTGCAGCTATTGATAATGGAAGGATTCCGGAAATATAGTTTAAAGTATGGTATTACAGATTTTAAGTTGTTGTTCATTTATAAATGATAAATGGAAAATGGCATGATCCGTAGGAGAATAAAATGAGGTATTTAATAGGAACGAGAGGCTCAAAGCTTGCTCTTGTTCAGACTGATTACGTGATAGATAAGTTAAAAAGAGCATATCCGGATGATGATTTTAAGGCTGTTATCATAAAGACAACAGGCGATTTAGAGCAGAAAAAGGCACTCGATAAGATTGGCTCAAAGGGTATCTTCGTAAAGGAGATAGAGGACGAGCTTTTATCGGGAAAGATTCATATGGCAGTCCATTCCATGAAGGATATGCCTGATGAACCGGCAGCAGGGCTTACATTTGCAAAGGCATGGAAGCGTGAAGATCCAAGGGATGTTTTGGTGCTAAAAAATGCCGCTTCACTGGATGAGCTTCCTCATGGTGCCGTGATAGGAACCGGAAGCAAGCGCAGAAAGTATCAGCTTTTAAAGCTGCGTCCTGATCTTAAGGTGGTTGGCATACGCGGAAATATCGATACGAGGCTTCGTAAGCTATATGATGGTGAAATTATATATGAAGAGATTGCCGATAATACTGTAAATAACAATGAGATAGCTAACGAAAAACAGAATAAGTATAACGAATACAGGCTGGATGGAATCGTACTTGCAGCGGCGGGAATAAAGCGTATCGGAAGAGATTCTGAGATCACACAGTACTTTTCGGAGGATGATATGATTCCGGCTCCGGCACAGGGCACACTGGCGCTTGAGCTACGTGCTGACAATGCTAAGCTGATGGCAAAGCTTGATGCTTTGTCAGATGAGAAAACCAATCTGTGCGCAGGCATTGAGAGAGAATTTTTAAAGCGAATCGGTGGAAACTGTCATCTGCCTGTGGCTGCATACTGTGATATTGTAAGTGAAAAAGACCGCGGTAATGACAGCAACAAAAATAACAGGCTAAAGCTTCTTGCGATGTTTGGCTCAGAGGATGGAAAAAAGCTTGCAAGGACAGAGCAGGTATGGGATATTACATCAGACAGAAACAATATCGTGGAGCGTGCGGTGCACGATATTCGGTATAAATTAGAAATCGACTAAAAAAATATCAAGTCATAATTTTTAATCATAATAATTCAGTAGAAAAATAATTAGGAAAATCATGAGAGAAAACACAGGAAAAGTAGTATTAGTTGGAGCAGGACCGGGAGATACGGGCCTGCTCACTTTAAAAGGAGAAAAATATATAAAACAGGCGGATTGTCTGGTGTATGACAGGCTATCATCACCAGAGTTTCTTTCAATGGCAAAGGCAGGCTGTGAGCTTATTTATGTGGGCAAGGAAAATCATAAGCATGTCATGAAGCAGGATGCCATAAACGAGCTTTTGTACGAGAAATCAAAATATCATGAGCTTGTAGTCCGTTTAAAGGGCGGAGATCCGTATGTCTTTGGAAGAGGCGGAGAGGAAGCTCTCTACCTAGTAGATAGAAATGTGGAGGTAGAAGTGGTACCGGGTGTCAGTTCATCGGTTGCAGCGCTTGCGGCTGCAGGAATACCTATCACACACAGAGGCATAGCAAAAGGCTTTCAGGTCATCACTGCGCACAGCAGAAAGGATGAGGAGGCAGATATAGACTATTCCCTCCTTACAGATGAGACAATCACCTGTGTATTTTTGATGGGACTTGCGCATGTAAAAAGCATTGCAGCAGGGCTTATGAAAGCAGGACGAAGATCGGATACTCCGGCAGCAGTGATATCGAACGGCACACTTGCTGCGCAGCGCAAATGTATAGGAACGCTTGCGGATATCGGAGAAAAAATCGAGGAAGCAAAGCTGACATCACCGGCTATAATCGTTGTGGGAGATGTGATTTCACTGAATGACAGGCTTGATTTCTTTGAAAAAAGACCGCTGTTTGGAAGAAAGATCACAGTACCATATATCAAAACAAACGAATTGATAGCAAAATTACAGCAGCTTGGAGCAGATGTCACACCGGTTAAGACAGGCATAATAAACCCGATAATAATTCCTGATTTTGCCAATAAGGTAAGATCGGCTGACTGGATAGTTTTTACAAGCAAAAACGGTGTAAGATCATTTTTCTATAATCTGGAGCTGGCAGGTGCAGACATCAGGCTTATAGCAAATGCAAGGTTTGCAGTAGTGGGAAAAGCTACAGAAAAAGAGCTTGCAAAGCATCACATAAATGCAGATATTATTCCGGCAGAACAGACCGGAAAAGAACTTGCAGGAGAATTGAGTTCATATATGGGCGATAATGATGAAATCAAAGTCTGCATTTTCTCGGCAAAGGAGGCTTCACCTGACCTTGAGGCAGGGCTTAAAGAAATATGTCAATTAGAAAAAATTGATGCATATGTAAATGAGCAGGCATATGAGAGTATTCCTGAAAGCATTGGAAACATGGTAAGTGAAGCTGTTTTTACAAGCGCATCAAATGTGGAAAGATTTTTTCATATGCTGCCGGAGAATGCATACGTGGAAACAGCATACTCAATAGGTGAAAAAACAACAGCAGCATTAGAGCAGCACAATGTCAGAGAGATAGTACAAGCTGATGATAGCAGTTATGAAGCGCTGGTAGATAAAATATCTTATAAAGATGCTTTTAAAGATTAAGAATTTATGGTGACAAAAGTTATTATAAAGTTATATAATAAATGCAAAGTTATATAAGGTTATATAAACTTATATACGAAACAAAAAGTTATATAAAGTTATATAAGGGGAAAACAAAATGCAAAATCCATTTACATTATCATTCGGGAAAAAACCACTGCAATATATATCAAGAATCTCACAGACCAATCAGATAGTAGAGACATTTAGGTCAGAAAATCCTGTAAACCAGCTTTTTATGATAACCGGGGTAAGGGGATCGGGCAAAACGGTTATGATGACCAATATAGTATCAGAGATAAAGAAGGATGAGGAATGGCTGACAGTTGAGCTTAACCCTACGAGAGATATGCTTCAGAGCCTTGCAGCCAAGATTTACAGTATGCCTCAGATGAATAAAATATTTGTCAATGCAAAACTGGATTTTTCAGCGTTTGGACTGGGCGTTTCCATAGAAAATGCAGCACCGGTTACGGATATAGAAAATGTGCTGGAATTGATGCTTGAAAATATAAAGAAACATAATAAGCGGTTACTCATTTCAGTTGATGAGGTTACGAACTGTGAATTTGTAAAAGTATTTGTCAGTTCATTTCAGATATTTCTGAGACAGGATTATCCTATTTTTCTGCTTATGACGGGGCTGTTTGAAAATATATATGATCTGCAGAACGACAAGGCACTTACATTTTTGTACAGGCGCCTAAGATAATGCTTGAGCCACTTAGCTTTACAGCAGTCAGGAAACACTATATGGATATTTTTGAACTGGATCAAAGAGAGGCAGACAAAATGGCAGCTCTTACAAAGGGATATCCTTTTGCATTCCAGGTATTGGGATATCTTTACTGGGAAAACAGGGATGATCACACGATAGAAGATATTTTACCGGAATATGATCAGTGCCTTGATGAGTATGTGTACAGTAAAATCTGGTCGGAGCTGTCAGAGCTTGATAAAAAAATATTGTTGGAAATATCAGTAAGTGGTGAAGAAAAGGTAAAAGAAATCAGAGAAAAACTGGATATGAATTCAGGATTATTCTCGGTATATAGAGACCGGCTCAAAAGAAAGGGGGTTATAGATACCTCTGAGTACGGTAAAATTACTCTCACACTTCCACGATTTGAAGAATTTGTCAAAACGCGCCAAATGTAATATACTATATCCATCTGAAACATTAACATAATAAAGGAGAAGCACAATGAAAGAATACAGTATAGGTACAAAGTGTGTACAGGCAGGCTATGCAGCCGGAAACGGAGAGCCGAGACAGATTCCGATTATTCAGTCAACTACATTCAAATATGACACAAGCGAGGACATGGGAAAGCTTTTTGACCTTGAGGCAGAGGGCTATTTCTACAGCAGACTGCAGAATCCAACCTGTGATACGGTAGCAAGAAAAATCGCAGCTATGGAGGGTGGCACTGCTGCCATGCTCACATCATCAGGACAGGCAGCCAATTTCTATGCCATGTTCAACATATGTGAGTGCGGAGACCATATCGTGCATCATCATCCATCTATGGAGCACCTTCAACCTCATCGCGGTAACTATGGCGAAGATGGGTATTACAGCTACATTCGTATCTCCTGATGCTACAGAGGAGGAGCTGAATGCAGCATTCAGACCAAACACAAAGCTTATGTTTGGTGAGACTATTGCCAATCCTGCGCTTACGGTGCTTGATATAGAGCTTTTTGCAAAGGTGGCACACGAGCACGGAGTACCGCTTATAGTGGACAATACCTTCCCGACACCTGTAAACTGCAGACCGATTGAGTGGGGCGCAGATATTGTCACACACTCTACCACAAAGTACATGGACGGACACGGAGCCACACTCGGCGGAGCAATCGTAGACAGCGGCAAATTCGACTGGATGGCACATGCAGATAAATATCCGGGACTGTGCACACCTGACGACAGCTATCATGGCATCACATATGCAGAGAAATTTGGCAAGGAAGGTGCGTTCATTACCAAATGTACAGCACAGCTTATGCGCGATTTTGGTTCTATGCAGTCACCACAGAATGCATTTATGCTGAATCTTGGCCTTGAGTCACTTCATGTGCGTATGCCAAAGCATGTGGAAAATGGACAGGCAGTGGCTGAATTTTTGGAAAATCATCCAAAGGTTGCCTATGTAAACTACTCAGGGCTTCCTTCAAACAAATACTATGAGAGAGCACAGAAGTATCTTCCAAACGGAGGCTGCGGAGTCGTATCATTTGGCTTAAAGGGCGGCAGAGAGGCAGCGTCTGCATTTATGAAGGCATTAAGGCTTGGAGCAATCGAGACACATGTGGCAGATGCGAGAACCTGCTGCTTAAATCCGGCAACAAGCACGCATCGTCAGATGAATGATGAGCAGCTTAAGGAAGCAGGAGTGCCGGCAGAGCTTATCAGAATAAGCTTAGGTCTTGAGGACAAGGTGGATTTGATTGCAGATATCTCAAACGCACTCGACGCTATAAAATAAAATATATATTCATAAAATACACAAAAAGAACAAAATTAGTAAAAACAAAACTTTACGAAATGACTTACTAATGATATAGTAGTGATAGGTATGAAAGAGTTTTAATAATTATTTTATTTTTGTGGGAATTATTATGAGTAATAGATTTGATGATCAAAACAATATAGAGATGGATATAAAGACCGCATTCGCATCCTGGGGAAAGTTTGTTTTTAAGTGCTTTCCGCAGGAAGGCCGTTTGAGGTCTTTTTTATCAGAGGATTCATTAGATGACTCAGAAGAGAAAAATGTGGATATTATAAACAATCCGTTTATAGACAGCATGGTTGACAGAGATAATCTGCTGAAGGCTGTTGAACAGATTGCAGAGGGAGAAAAATTTGCTACTGTAGTACTGCATGCCAAGGAAGGAACAGATACCTACAGGATATCATTCAAGTCGATTTGCTTTGATGATGATGGCAGAACAGTTGAGGCAATAGGGCTTGCTGAGCAGCTTGATGAGCGTCTTAACGAGAGTGAGATGGTGAATGCTTTAGGAAGCAACTTCAACAGTATCTACTATGTAGATGTAGACAACAATAAGATGTATCCATACAGGATGAATCCTTCTGTCCGTGCTATGTTTGGAGAAGTGCTTGAGTCAAAACCGGGCTATCAAGAGATGATGGAACAGTATGTAAATGCTATCGTCTTAGAGGAGGATAAGCTTCACATGCTTTTAGAGACATCAATTAATAATCTGCGCAGGCAGTTTTTGATAAAGGATACCTATCAGCATGATTACCGCATCGTGAGGGATGGACAGGTACAGTATTGCAGAGCCAAGTTTGTCAATGTGTCTGGCGTGGGAGAGCTGCACAAGATGATAGCGGGCTTTTCGGATATAAGCCCGGAGAAGCAAAGAGAGCTTGAGCGTATAGCGTATGTGGATGCAGTGACCGGAGGCAACAATTACGAGAGTTTTAAAAAGAAGCTGCGTGACAGAAACGTATCAGGATATCTGATTTCCATGGATATTCACTCCTTCAAGATAGTGAACTCCATCTGTGGTGTGGCAAAGGGCGATGAGGCGCTTAGATGGATTTCTGAAAATATACGCGGTGTTGTAGGATATAATGACATATCAGGTCATATAAATGCAGACAGATTTGTTATTTTCTTTGCGGATGACAAGATAAATAAGGTTATCAGAAAGATAGAGACCATCAATTTACAGCTTATTAAGGTTTCAGAATCCTTAAAGATTCCAAAGATTCAGCCATACTTTGGTGTGACAAAATGGGAGCCGGGCAAAAAGGTTGAGGAAGCATACGGCGAGGCCAACTTTGCCAAGAATCGGATCAAGGAGCGGAAGGACGTGCTCTATCAGATATACAGTCAGGCCGATACAGAAAGGATTGTTGAAGAAAAGCAGATGGAGGATAACTTCTACAGGGATTTAAATGACAATCATTTTGAGATATGGTATCAGCAAGTATGCTCCAAAGACCAACAAGCTGGTCGGTGCAGAGGGACTTGTCAGGTGGAGAAGAGAAAATAATGAGATTATTCCGCCATCCAAATATATACCGCTTTTTGAAAGAAACGGCATGATTAAGGCGCTTGATGAGTATGTATTCCGCGAGGTGTGTACACATCAGAGAAGATGGCTTGATGAAGGGAAAAAAATAGTTCCTATCTCAATCAACCTGTCCAGAGCGAGCCTGTACTTTGAGTCTGTGGTCAAAAGATATCATGATATAGCAAGAAGAATCGGCATATACACACATCTTGTGCCTATAGAGATTACAGAGAGTGCAGCGGTCGATAATGATGAAATCAAGAGTATTGCGGATAAATTCCATGGCAATGGATTTCCGCTTTTGGTGGATGATTTTGGCTCAGGCTATTCATCACTTGCTACCCTCAATATGAAGTGCTTTGATACACTTAAAATCGACAAGAGTCTGATTGACTATATAGGAGATTCAATGGTGAGAGGCTGCTTGTGCACACGATAGCACTGGCCAAGGAGCTGGGAATCTGCGTGACAGCCGAGGGTGTTGAGAGTCAGGAGCAGGTAGAGTTTTTGAAGAATATAGACTGCGACAGTATACAGGGCTTTTATTATTCAAAGCCACTGCCGTTAGCCGAGTATGAGATGCTTTTGGATTGATAATAAATATAAAAAAATATAAGCAGTATAAAAGAGCCGGTCACGTGACCGGCTCTTTTGAGGGGAGTATAAATAATTAATAAGAGGTATAACATTGAAAAGATTTCTCTCTTCGGAAACATTATAAAATAACAGTAATTAAAAAGCAATACTTTGAAACACAAAATAATATAATCTTAATAAAACGGGTTAATTTATTAAAGAGTTAAAGTACTAAAGTGCCAGCTATAATGATTTTGGTGATTTATCGCAGTTCACATCTCATAATAAAATGAATATCATAATGTAAATTCGTATTTTGGCGTATGGATGTATGAAATTTAAAATAGTTTATGCGGATGAGCTTTATAAGGTGCAAAAAGAGATGAATGCACTGCTTATAGATATAAGAACAAGAGAGGAATACGACAGGTCGCACTGGAAAGGCGCACTCAGCATGCCTATGGATATCACGGATTCATATGAGAGTGAACTCGATGTGTCACAGAGTGTGATTTTTTACTGCACGCATGGTGGAAGCAGCATGAAGCTGGCCAGATATCTGGGAAATCGCGGTTTTGATACAGCGACAGTCATAGGTGGATACAATGCTATGTGCGGATATCAAAAAAGTTGCAGAAATATGGCTGAAACTATTTAAAAAAATTGAAATTTATGCAACAATATTAGATAACAATGTAAAGTACAATTATAGAAAGGCAGTTACACAATATATGAATAGATTTGAGCTTGTTGTGCCATGTCATTTTGGCCTTGAGGCAGTCGTAAAGAGGGAGATATATGATCTGGGATATGAGATAACACGTGTGGAGGACGGCAGGGTATCGTTTGAGGGCGATGCTGAGGCTATATGCAGAGCGAATATATTCTTAAGAGGCGCAGAGAGAGTATTACTTCAGGTAGACGCTTTAAGGCTGCCACATTTGATGAGCTTTTTGAAAATGTAAAGGCTCTCCCATGGGAAAATTATATTCCCAAGGACGGCAGATTCTGGGTGAAAAAGGCTTCTTCCATAAAGAGTAAGCTTTTTTCACCATCTGATATACAGTCTATCGTGAAAAAGGCTATGGTTGAGAGAATGAAGAGGTCTTATCACATTGACTGGTTCCCGGAGGACGGAGCACAGTATCCAGTAAGGGTTTTTCTGTACAAGGATGAGGTGATGGTGACACTTGATACATCGGGTGATTCCCTTCACAAGAGAGGATACCGTCTGGCAACGAGCAAGGCGCCGCTGACTGAGACACTTGCAGCATCGCTCATCATGCTTACACCATGGCATGCAGACAGAATACTTGTGGATCCGTTTTGCGGCAGTGGTACATTTCCGATAGAGGCAGCCATGATGGCAGCAAACATAGCACCCGGTATGAACAGGGAGTTTACAGCTGAGAGCTGGACCAATATCATACCAAGAAAGCTGTGGTATGAGGCTGTGCAGGAGGCAGAGGATATGATAGATAAGGATGTGCAGGTGGACATCCAGGGCTATGACATTGACCCTGATGTGGTGGCTGCAGCCAGGGAAAATGCCAAGAGAGCCGGAGTGGAGCACATGATTCATTTCCAGCAGAGGGCTGTGGCTGACCTGCATCACCCGAAGAAGTATGGATTTATTATCTCAAATCTCCATACGGTGAGCGACTCGAGGAGAAATCAGCGCTCCCGGCACTGTATTCACAGATTGGAGAAGCTATAAGAGGCTTGATGCATGGTCGATGTATCTGATTACGAGCTATGAAGATACAGAGCGCTATATCGGCAGAAAAGCTGACAAAAACAGGAAAATCTACAATGGTATGATAAAGACATATTTTTATCAGTTTATGGGGCCTAAGCCTCCGAGAAGGAAAAAGGATTAGCAGGGTATATGAAATATTCAAAGAGATATATTGCATTTACATTTATCTTGGCACTTATCTTTGTGTCTAATTTTTACATATATGCAAAGGACAGCTCTACACTTGGCGCGTTCAGAGGAGCACAGATAGATAATACTATATGGAGTCCGCTTGTGGCTGCTGATGTAAATGGCACCACCATCAGGCTTAGGATAGAAAATAAGGAGTATACGAGCGAGGATGAGCATGTGTATATGGATGAGAACAGGAATATAATGGTTCCCGTGTCTATGCTTCGCGATGCACTAAACAGCAGTGCACATGTATACAATAAAAATGAGCTTCTGGTGGAAAAGCACAGTCTGACAGCTGATTTCAAGCTGGCAGACGACAATGGCTTTGTACAGTATAAGGGGCAGTTTTATGCAAGCTTAGACAAGCTGTCTAAACTTTTGGATATGACCTGCAGCTTTGATACGGCGACAAATACGCTCACTATGACAGACAAATCCGAGGGTGTATCAACGGTGCCAACAAAGTATGATCTGAGGGAAAGACAGCGTGTGTCACTAATCAGGGATCAGGGCAGCTACGGCACATGTTGGGCTTTTGCGGCCACAAGTGCACTCGAGTCAGCCCTTATGCCGGAGGAGCAGCTTTTGTTTTCCGTGGATCATATGAGTATGAGCAATTCCTTCAACGTCAATCAGTATGACGGGGGAGAGTATACCATGGGAATGGCATATCTGGCAGCATGGCAGGGACCGGTTTATGACGCGGATGATCCTTACGGAGATGGAGTGACACGCAATGATCTTGCTGCAGTAAAGCATGTGCAGCAGATGCTTATCATAGATGGAAAGGACTATCAGGGCATAAAGGAGGCTGTTTTCAAATATGGTGGTGTGCAAACATCGCTTTACAGTACAATAGCAAGCTCAAAGACAAAGACGCCTTATTACAATAAGCAGACTAATTCTTACTGTTATATGGGTCAGGATAAGCCAAATCATGATGTGGTTATAATTGGCTGGGATGACAATTACCCTAAGGAAAACTTCAATGTGGATCTGGAAGGAGATGGAGCCTTTATATGCCAGAACAGCTGGGGCAGCAGTTTTGGAGACAATGGGGTGTTCTATGTGTCATACTACGATACAAATGTGGGTACGCACAATGTTGTTTATACAGATATAGAGAGTGCTGACAATTATGATAATATATACCAGAGTGACCTGTGTGGCTGGGTAGGAAAGATGGGCTACGACAAGGAGGATATGTACGGAGCCAACATATTTACCGCACAGTCGGCTGAATCACTAAGGGCTTCCGGCTTTTATGCTACAGCAGCGGATACCTCATACAAGCTGTATGTAGTTAAGAATTTTGAGAATGAGTATTCTTTTAAAAATAAGACGCTGGTGGCTGAGGGGTCACTAAAAAATGCAGGCTATTACACTGTTGATTTTGATGAGCCTGTTGATTTGGAGTCCGGTGAGCGTTATGCCATTGTACTTTATATAAATACACCGGGCTCGACTCATCCTATGGCTATAGAGTACAACTCGGGAGAAGCATACATGTCTACGGTCAATCTGGATGATGGCGAGGGCTACATCAGCTATGATGGTGTGGCATATATAAATGTAAAGGAAAAACAGGATTGTAACCTCTGTATAAAGGCCTTTTCTGATAACAGATGATATGTACAGAAATATTCTAAAGATAATAACAGTATTTTTCGTTATGCTTGCACTTATCGTGCCGGTAACGCTTGAAAAGCTTCCGGCTATAAATGAGAAGTATGATATGGCAAAAGCACTGGAGGATAATGTGCTGCAAAACTATGTCAAGGCTTCCACAGATGCAAAGCAGGAGAAGAACCCTGATGAGATATTGCAGGAGAAAGCCGGCTTTGAGGATGATTTAAGGATAGAGCTGCCGGACGACTCAGAAGGGGAGCGCCAGAGTATATCGGTGGAAACCGATGCCCTGACGCAGACGGTCTATGTAAAGCTTAAGGCTGATGTGGACAATTACTTTACGAAGTATTCCATGACAGGCAGGTCAAATCATATAGACTCCATGCAGTATTACCGCAAGGGGGCAGAGGGTGTGATAGCTATCACTACAGACAAGCTCTATCAGGTGAAGCAGCGCATAGAGAATGGATATCTTTATCTGAGCTTTGTCAATCTGCATGATATATACGATAAGGTCATCATAATAGATGCAGGTCACGGCGGTCGTATGACCGGTGCCGTGCGAAACGGAATAGAGGAAAAAAGCATCAATCTGGACATAGTGCTGGCACTTAAGGAACAGCTTGACAGCTATTCAGGTGACAAAAGGCTTGGAATATTCTACACCAGGACAACAGATACCAATCCTACACTGCAGCAGAGAGCGGCACTTGCCAATAAGGCGGATGCGGATTTATTTATAAGCGTGCATTGCAACTCATATGAAAAGGGCAATTTCACCGCGGTTTCGGGTACGCAGGTGCTCTACAGCCAGTCAGATAACAGAGAGCTCGGAAGTAAACACCTTGCACAGATTTGCATGGATAACGTGACAGCTGTGACAGGAAACAGGGCATTTGGGCTGCTTCCTGCAGATGACATATATATAATAAGAACAAGTGAGGCTCCGGTTGCGCTTGTGGAGGTGGGCTTCATGACCAACAGACAGGAGCTTGACAATCTGGCCAATGCAGACTATCAGAAACAGGCAGCGCAGGGTATATACAATGCAATCATGCAGGCCTTTGATGAGGGCTACTAGCTGTATCTGGAAATTGTCCGAATAGAAAAAGAAGGAAGGAAATATATTATGACAAAAATCATATTTGCAACAGGAAACAAGGATAAGCTCAGAGAAATCAAAGAGATACTTTCAGACTGTGACGTGGATATCCGTTCAATGAAGGAAGCAGGTATCAATGTGGATATAGTGGAGGATGGGAAGACCTTTGAAGACAATGCGCTGATTAAGGCACGCGCAATTGCGGCACACACAGATGCAATTGTTCTCGCAGACGACTCAGGACTTGAGATTGACTATCTGAATAAGGAACCGGGAGTATATTCAGCACGCTATATGGGTGAGGATACTTCCTATGATATAAAGAATAATAACCTTATAGAACGCCTTGACGGTGTGCCAAAGGAGAAGCGTACAGCCCGCTTTGTGTGTGCTATCGCCGCAGTGCTGCCGGATGGAAAGGAACTTGTGACCAGACAGACTATGGAGGGCTATATAGGATGGGAGATAGCGGGAGCCAACGGCTTTGGTTATGATCCTATCTTCTATTTAGATGAGTACGGCTGCTCTTCTGCAGAGCTTACTCCCCAGCAGAAGAATGCCATAAGCCATCGAGGCAAGCTCTTCGCGCCATGAAAGAGATGCTTGTGAAGGTGATCTAGAGTATAGGCGTTGAATTGCAACGTATACGGATAAAATGCCTGCCGGGAAGCTCTTTTAAGCTGTCCGGCAGCCACTTTAAAAAATATAAAAATAAAAAGTTGTTGAACATATTCTTCCCTTTGCTATATACTAATTCTTGCGTCACGGAAAGAACGCAAACAAATCCTTCGGGGTGTGGCTCAGCTTGGCTAGAGCGCTGGTTTGGGACCAGGAGGTCGCAGGTTCGAATCCTGTCACCCCGACTACATGCGGGTGTAGTTCAATGGTAGAACACCAGCCTTCCAAGCTGGATACGTGGGTTCGATTCCCATCACCCGCTTAGATATTGCAGTATTCGCAGTATCCCATATGTGTCTGTAGCTCAGTTGGATAGAGCACCGGCCTTCTAAGCCGGGTGTCGGGGGTTCGAATCCCTTCAGGCACATTTTTTATTTCATATCAATTCCATATGGACCATATGAAGTAAATATGGTGGGTATAGCGCAGTTGGTTAGCGCGCAGATTGTGGCTCTGGAGGCCCAGGGTTCGAATCCCTGTATCCACCCTTTGCATTAGTGCAAATAGTGTCGTGCGCATTATATGCGTATCCGTGCGGCGCACGAGTATTACTCAAGGCTATCGCCAAGCGGTAAGGCACAGGATTTTGATTCCTGCATTCGTTGGTTCGAATCCAACTAGCCCTGTTACAATCTGAATATATGGGATATTAGCTCAGGTGGTAGAGCACTTGACTTTTAATCAAGTTGTCCGGGGTTCGAATCCCCGATGTCTCATTGAAAAGTGTCTCTCTTGGAGAGGCACTTTTAATGTTAGACATCGTAGGAATCGAACTCCGGACAACGGAGTTGACCGGGGCGCTAGACGTCCGGGGGACGTCTGCTAAGCGCGGACCGAAGCGGAGCGTAGACCGAATCCCCGATGTCTCATTAGCGTAAAAGAAGCCGTTCCTTGAACGGTTTTTTTGTATTTAGAAGAATGGAGGTTTCGAGCTCCGGACAACGGAGTTGACCGAAGCGTAGACAGAGAAAAATATGTGGGTATTATATGCATTTGGATCCGCATTTTTTGCGGGTATAACATCAATACTGGCAAAGTGTGGTATCAAAAAAACTGATTCAAACGTAGCAACTGCAATCAGGACAATTTGTAGTTTTGATTTTTCATGGATTATGGTATTTGTGGTTAAAGCGCAGGGGCAGATCACAGCTGTGTCAGCAAAGACATGGATATTTCTGATGCTTTCAGGAGTCGCTACCGGAGCCTCATGGCTTTGTTATTTTAAAGCACTCCAGCTTGGCGATGTAAACAGAGTGGTGCCGATTGATAAATCAAGCACAATACTGACCATTATACTTGCATTTATCTTTTTTAAAGAGGAGATAAACGTACTCAAGCTGGTATGTGTGGTGCTTATAGCAATTGGAACGTATATGATGATCACCAAAAAGGAGATATCACAGGAAGAGCAGAATAAGGCCAGGGGTTCTCATGGATGGCTGTTTTATGCAGTGCTGTCTGCTGTTTTTGCCAGCTTCACCTCAATACTGGGAAAGGTCGGCATAGAGGGAATTAATTCTAATCTGGGAACTGCAATAAGGACGATAGTGGTGCTTATCATGGCTTGGATAGTGGTATTTGCCACAGGAAAACAGCACACCATAAAGCATATAGAGAAAAAAGAGCTTGGCTTTATCTGCCTTTCGGGACTTGCAACAGGCGGCTCATGGCTTTGCTATTACAAGGCACTGCAGGACGGACTTGCGAGTGTCGTAGTGCCTATAGATAAGCTGAGCATAGTTGTGTCAATCGTGTTTTCATATTTCGTATTTAAGGAAAAGCTGACGATTAAATCCTTTACAGGACTGGTGCTCATCATAGCAGGAACATTGATTATGCTGGTTTAAATATATAAAAACATCTTGACGTTTTTCTGTTTTTTTATTATCATTGTTAACCGAGGGAAAATTTATAGTTGACAATTATAACGGATGATATGTATTATAATGATACTTATTAAATGAGAGAAGAAATACAGGACACGAAGGAGATTAAAATGGATCCAATAACACTGGCACAGGAGATAATAGACGGAAGAAGAATCACAAGGGATGATGACCTATCATTTTCCTTACATGTGATTTAGACGAGCTGTGTAAGGGCGCAGATATGATCAGGGAGAAGTTTATCGGCGACAAGGTAGATTTGTGCTCGATAATAAACGGAAGAAGCGGAAAATGCCCTGAGGACTGTAAATACTGTGCGCAGTCGGCACATAATCATACAACTGTGAGGTTTATGATTTTTTACCTGAGGAAAAGATACTTGAGGCTTGCAGGATGAATGAGAGAGAGGGTGTAGACCGTTTCTCGATAGTTACAGCGGGAAAAGCGCTGACAGGTGAGGAATTTGACAAGGCAATACATGCATATGAGACTATGAAAAGAGAGTGCAAGATTGATTTATGTGCATCAATGGGCTTTCTTTCAGCAGAGCAGCTTCACAGACTGCACGAGGCAGGTGTCAGCAGCTATCACCACAATATAGAGACCTCAAAGCGTAATTTCCCCAATATATGCACCACACACACCTATGATATGAAGATTGAGACGCTTAAAAAGGTGAAGGCAGAGGGCATGTATGCGTGCTCAGGCGGCATCATCGGAATGGGTGAGACCTGGGAGGACAGGCTGGATATGGCAGTAAGCCTTGCAGAGGTAGGAGTGGATTCAATTCCGCTTAATGCGCTTATGCCGATTGCAGGCACTCCGCTTGAGGGTCTTGAGCATATCAGTGAGCCTGATATACTGCGGACAGTATCATTTTTCAGATATATAAATCCAGAGGCTGACATACGTCTCGGAGCTGGAAGAGCGCTGCTTACAAATGATGGGGAGCTTGCATTCAAGTCTGGAGCATCAGCCACAATTACAGGAAACATGCTTACGACAGTAGCCTGTGCCACAATCAGAAGTGACAAGGAAATGCTTGAGGGCATGGGCAGGAATGTGACACCTGAGTACATGAAATAAAGGTAATTATTCAAAATATAAAATATGTCAAAGATGCGTAAAATAGTATTAGTTTTGCGCATCTTTTTAGTATAAATGACAGGTTTGGTTGCGGCGTGAAAATTTTTATTATATAATGAAAAAAATATAATTTAAGGGATTTATCCGGTATAGCATGGAACATGAATAGGAGCGAATTAGTATATTTCATTGAAAAATAAGAGGTTACGGGGGAAATATGTACAACGATAAAGGTAATACAAAATATCTGAAGCTGTTAAAACAAAATTATTCATCAAGTCAGGATGTAATCAGGGAGATAGTCAATCTTTCTGCGATTATAAACCTGCCAAAGGGCACGGAGTTTTTCCTGAGTGATATACATGGCGAGTATGAGGCTTTTTTACATATCATGAACAACTGCTCAGGTGTGATAAAGGAAAAGGTGGATTTGATTTTCAAGGATACGATTTCTGATTATGACAGACAGGAGCTTTGCACGCTCATATACTATCCAAGAGAGAAAATGGCCCTGCTTGATGAACAGGGCAAGATAGACAGTGACTGGTATGCTATGACGTTAAATCAGCTAATACTTGTCGCAAAGCTGCTCTCATCAAAGTACACCAGGTCGAAGGTCAGAAAGGCTCTGCCTGAGGAATATGCGTACATTATCGATGAGCTTTTGCATGCGCAGGAGGATGAGGATGCAAACCAGGTCAGATATCACAAGCAGATATTAAAGACTATAATTGATTTGGAGGATGCGGATGAGTTTATAATCGCTTTGTCTGCACTGATTAAGAGGCTTGCTGTTGACCATCTGCACATTGTGGAGATGTATTTGACAGAGGAGGAAGCGCGGATAAGATTCTCGATCTGCTTTATGATTATCACTCGCTTGATATCGAGTGGGGAAATCACGACATTCTCTGGATGGGGGCGGCATGTGGAAATGATGCATGTATATGTAATGTCATCCGCAACAATCTGAAATATAACAATGTGGAAATTCTTGAGAATGCCTACGGAATAAGCTTACGACAGCTAATGCTGTTTGGCATGAAAACATATGGTATAGAGGATGGAATTGAGGCTGCAAGGGCGGCCATCACAGTAATGCTTTTTAAGCTTGAGGGGCAGCTTATACTTGCACATCCCGAGTATGAGATGGGAAACAGGCTGATGCTTGACAGGCTGGACGAGCTGCAGGATGTAGGAGTGGACAGAAAGCGATTTCCAACCGTTGATGATGAGAGACCCTACGCACTAAGTGACGAGGAGACTGTCATCATGAGAAAGCTGCACAGACAGTTTGTGACAGGACAGCGCCTGCACAAGCATGTCAGATTTTTGTATGATAAGGGCGGCATGTACAATGTATACAATGGCAACCTGCTCTATCATGGCTGTGTTCCGGTTGATAGCAACGGAGCCTTTGATAAGCTGTATATTGATGGTGAATTTTATCACGGAAGAGCGCTGCTTGACAAATGTGATGAGAAGGCAAGGGCTGCGTATGTGGACAATCCTTATAAGGATGATGTGGACTTTATGTGGTTTTTGTGGGGAGGAGAAAAATCACCGCTGTGCGGCAGAAGGCTTAAGACCTTTGAGATGGAATATGTTACAGACAAGAGCATGTGGAAGAGCCTTCTAACCCATACTACAGCAGGTATTACGATAAGAGCTTCTGCTGTCAGATACTGCACGAGTTCGGGCTGTATGATGATGATGCGCATATCATAAATGGACATACACCGGTTCACGCAATAGAGGGAGAGAACCCTGTCAGGGCCAATGGCAAGCTGTTTGTGATAGATGGAGGCTTCTGTCGTGCGATGAACAAGAAAACCGGTATCGCCGGTTACACACTGATTTACAATTCACATGGTCTAAGGCTCAAGGCACACACGCCTTTTACATCGGTGGAGGATGCCCTGATAAATAATACTGACATAGAGACATCATCAGAGGTCGAGGAAAATGATAAGAGACGTATGCTTGTGAAGGATACCGATATAGGAAAGAGGCTTATTGGAGAGATTGATGATCTGCACAAGCTTCTTGAGAACTACAGGAGGCTGTAGGGTAACATATTTGACTGTAGGGTGCGTATGGGACAAGACCTTGACAAATAAGTTATAAAGAGTTATAAAAAGATTACAAAGTTATAAAGAGTTATAAAAATTATTAAAAGTTATAAAGAGTTATAAAACAGGAGCGCAGAGATGAAAAAAAATCCCTTTTCATTATCATTTGGCAAGGAACCGGTCAGTTTAATTAACCGTAATGTTCAGTCTTATGAAATAATTGATACATTTGAGGATGAAAACCCTGCTTACCAGGTTTGTATGATTACAGGAGTCAGAGGCTCAGGGAAGACTGTAATGCTCACAGAAATCAATAAAACTTTTAGGGCAGAGGAAGACTGGATTGTTATAGATCTGAGCCCTGAACGTGATTTATTACAATCATTTGCTGCAAATCTGAGCAATTATCCAAGTTTGTCAGAGGTTTTTCGTGAAGCTAAAATAAATCTGTCATTCTTAGGGCTGGGCGTTGAAATAGAAGGTGTTTCTCCGATTACCGATTTAAATGTGGCAGTGACGAGGATGCTTGAAAAGATTAAAAAAAGCATAAGAGAGTTCTTGTGACAATAGACGAGGCTGTATGTAATGATACAATGAAAGAGTTTGTCAGCCTGTTTCAGATATATATGAGACAGGATCTTCCGGTATTTTTGCTTATGACAGGTCTTTATGAGAATATTTATGAGCTTCAGAATGAAAAAACGCTCACATTTTTGTACAGGGCACCTAAAATTGAGCTTCGTCCGTTGAATATAGGCATGATAGCTGAAAAATACAAGTCTATTTTTGAATTGACGGATGAGGAAGCTACAGAGATGGCTAAAGAGACGAGGGGATATCCGTTTGCCTTCCAGGTACTGGGGTATCTTTGTTTTAAGCATAATACCGGATGGCATAATGTATTACCTGAATTCAGTCAGTATCTGGAGGAATATGTATATGAAAAGATATGGAGTGAGCTGTCAAAAGGTGATAAGGAATTGTTGGTTGCTATGGCAAAAACCAATGACACCAAAGTGGAAGCAATACGAAAGACTATAAAAAAGGCATCAAACAGTTTCAGTGTATACAGGAACAGGCTTATAAAAAAAGGCTTGATTATTTCACCGGAGTATGGACATTTGGAGTTTACACTCCCAAGGTTCAAAGAATTTGTGTTGTGTAGATAATTATTGCACTGTCGGGATATAACCGGCAGTGTTTTTTTTGTGTAAATGATTCAATTTAAATCTATGTAAAAAATTACATAAAAAGTAATAAATCACAAAAATGCGTATACAAAACTACAAAATGTAAAACCATTTACATTGCTGTGTGCATTGGTTATAGTATGTGTGTAAATAAGAAACGCAAATAAATCTGGCCGGATATATTGCAATAAATAGAATGAGAAAAGGAGATACTATCATGAAAAAGTATAACGTATGTATTGTAGGTGGAGGAAGCACATATACACTTGGATTTTTAAAATCATTTGCACGTATGCAGGAGGAGTTTCCATTAAATAAGCTCGTATTATTTGATATTGACGGCGAGAGACAAAAGCCAATCGGACAGTATGGAGACATCATGTTTGCAGAGAGATATCCTGAGCTTGATTTTTCTTACACAACAGATCCAAAGGAAGCTTACCAGGATATGGATTTCATCTTTATGCAGATGCGTGCCGGTGGACTTCATATGCGTCAGAAGGATGAGCATATTCCACTCAGCTTTGGCAAGGTAGGACAGGAGACATGTGGAGCAGGCGGAATGGCATACGGACTTCGTTCATGTGTAGACATGATTGAGGCTGTTCACCAGATTCGTGAGTACTCACCTGAGGCATGGATACTTAACTACTCTAACCCGGCTGCAATCGTTGCAGAGGCACTCAGAAGAGAGTTCCCTGATGATAAGAGAATCCTCAATATCTGTGACCAGCCTGAGAATGTAGTTCGTTCGACAAGTCGTCTGTTAGGCTGCGACTGGGGCGATCTTGATCCTGTATACTTCGGCTTGAACCATTATGGATGGTTTACACATATGTATGACCGCAAGACAGGAGAGGATTTACTTCCAAAGATTCGTCAGATTGTAAAGGAAAAAGGCTTCCTTCCACAGGATGCAGAGCAGCGTGATCAGTCATGGCTTGATACATATGGCTTTGTACAGACAATGATGGAGGATTTCCCGGATTACCTTCCTAATACATATGACGGATATTACCTGTACCCTGAGTACAAGACAAGCCATTTAAACCCTGAATATACACGTGCGGATGAGGTAATTGCAGGCCGTGAGAGTCGTGTATTTAAAGAGGCTGCTGAGGTAATTAAAGCAGGAAAGCTCGGAGACAAATTCCATGCTATCTCAGATGCCCACGCAGAGATGATGATTAAGGTTGCAGAGGCTATTGCATTCAATACATTAGGACGTTTCATCCTTATCGTTGAAAATAATGGTGCTATTGCAAACATGCAGGATGATGCAATGGTTGAGGTAGTTTGTGAGCTTGGTATCAACGGACCACGTCCTATGAGCGTTGGAAATATCCCACAGTTCTACCTTGGACTTCTTGTACAGCAGGTTCATGCGAGAAGCTTCTCGTAGACGCATATTATGAGCATTCTTATCAGAAAGCGCTTGAGGCATTTACACTTAACCGTCTTATCAATGACGCTAAGGTGGCAAGAAAGATTCTTGATGCTCTTATTGAGCAAACAAAGGAATGTGGCCTGAATTAAAATAATGTATTGCGTGAAAAACTTTAGGATAGGGATGGGTAAAATATATGAAAAGTAAAATAATGAAGTTCTTCTCCGATTTAGGAAGAAGCCTTATGATGCCGGTCGCTGCACTTGCAGCGTGTGGTATCATACTGGGAATCACATCTGCACTGCTTAAAACGCAGGTGCAGGATGCCGTACCATTTTTGACCGCATCGGTACCGCTTTTTATCATAACAACACTTAATAAGGTATCGGGCATTGTATTTACCCTTTTGCCGGTTCTGTTTGCTATTTCTATAGCATTTGGTCTGGCTAAAGAGGATAAGGGAGTTGCAGCATTTGCCGGTTTTATCGGATATTACACATTTCTGGTTGCCAGCAGCTGTATGATATCAACAGGAATAATGGATTTCAGTGCCATGAAAATATCAAATATTCTTGGCGTGGATACCGTTGATATGGGAGCTCTTGCCGGAATAATGGCTGGTCTTGTGACAGCAAAGCTGCATAACAAGTATCACAAGGTACAGTTTCCAGCAGCAATAGCATTTTATGGAGGCAAGCGATTTGTTGCCCTTGTTGTTCTTGTGTCAATGACAGTAATAGGACTTGTGATGCCTCTTATCTGGGCTCCGATTTCTGTTGGAATTGACGGACTTGGAAGAATTATCCGTTCATCAGGTGCGTTTGGAGTATTTATTTTTGGAACACTGGAGAGATTGCTGATTCCTACAGGTCTTCATCATGTGCTTAACTCATTGTTCAGAACCACGGCAATCGGTGGTACATACCATGGAGTAGAGGGCTGTCTGAATATTTTCTTACAGTTTTTGGATCAGGCACCTCTTTCTGATATGAAGCCATATACACAGTTTTTGGGACAGGGAAAGATGCCTTATATGCTGTTTGGTCTTCCAGCAGCAGCACTTGCTATTTACCGTACAACACCTCAGGATAAGAAGGCAAAGGTAAAGGCACTCATGATTGCCGGCGTGGCAGCATGTTTTGTTTCAGGTATTACAGAGCCACTTGAGTTCTCATTTATGTTTATAGCACCGGCATTATTTGTTTTCCATGCTATCATGGGTGGTATTTCATTCATGCTCATGTCATTGCTTGGAGTAATTGTTGGTAACACGGGTGGTGGATTTATCGACTTCCTGCTATGGGGAGTATTCCAGCCGGGCTCACACTGGTACTGGGTAATAGTTGTCGGAATACCATATGCATTTATTTACTATTTTGTATTCAAATGGTATCTGTCAAGAAAGAAGATTGTAGTCAGCGTATCAGATGATGATGATTCTGATGCAAAGTCAGATGAAAAGACAAATGAAGGCAAGAAGTCAGGCTCTAATAAGACAGCATTGCAGGTTATTGCAGGACTTGGCGGAATGGCGAATATCGTAGTTGTAAACAACTGTATTTCAAGACTGCGTGTTGATGTAAAGGATATGTCGCTTATTAATGAGGAAACACTTAAGAAAACAGGCTCACTCGGTATTGTAAAGACAAGTGATACACACATTCAGGTGGTTTACGGACCAAAGGTTGAGAAAATAGCTGATGCTGTGCGCGCGGCACTAAATGATAAGGACTGCGCAGCTGAGGTGGAAAAGGTACAGGATGAGAAGCCGAAGAGTACGGTTATTATTTCAAGCCCTATGACAGGCTTAGCCGAGAATCTGTCAAAAGCACCTGATGAGGCATTTGCAAATAAGCTGATGGGTGATGGTGCGGTTGTCACACCAAAAGACGGAACGGTTGTTGCCCCTGATGACGGAACGGTATTATTCGTATTCGATAAAAAGCATGCGATAGGCTTTGCAACCGATTCAGGCGTCAGTATGATAATTCACGTAGGTATTGACACTGTCAAGCTTGATGGAAAGGGCTTTGATGTAAAGGTGGAAACAGGAGCACATGTAAATAAGGGTGATGTGCTTATGCAGCTTGATCTGGATTTTCTCAGGGAAAATGCACCATCTATAGCATCTCCTGTTATTTGTACAGAGCTCAAGGAAAATCAGAGCATCAGACTTATAAACGAAGGCGAAATCAAGGCAGGTGAACCGCTGTTTGCTATCGATACATACTAAAAATTAAAAGCAGATATAACATTAAAAGCTAAATGAAAAGAGCAGGAAAATTGCAAATGATTTTCCTGCTCTTTATTAAAAAAAGCTTATTTTTGGGTTAAAATATATTCGATAATAATCTGGACAAATACAAATGCTGTCATTTTAGTGCGCAGATGCGTGTTTTCGGATGGAAGCTCCGGCGCAGTGATGCAGATGTCAGATGCTGCCAGAAGCGAAGAATCAATATCGACGCTTGAAATCCATATGATTTTCACATTCTTTGTATGGCAGCGCTTTGCGATAGGCTCATATATTTCCTTTTCTCCATAATTTGTAAATAAAATCAAGGTTGCATTTTCGGGGAAAGAGACTGATATTGCTAAAAGAAAGTCAATCCAGTCAATATATATGCATGGAATATCTATCGCATTGAACATGGAGTACAAATATCTAGCGGGCAGAGAGGAAAGACCGCGACCATATATATAAAGGGAGTCGCTTTGAGTTACCTCCTTGCATATGGTTTCAAGCTGCGCTGAATCAAGTCCGTCAATAAAATCCTTAAGTATGGAGGTATGATGCTGCATAACGCTCCAGGTGGAAAATCCGGTTGATTCTCTTGAGGCCTTTCTCAGGGAGTATTTTAGTTCGTTGAAGCCATTGAATCCGATTTTCTGGCAGAATCTGACTATTGTAGCATTTGAGATAAATAAATCCTTACATATGTCATTTAAGGACATGTATGGAAGGCTCTTTTCATGGGCTATAAAATACTCAAGTATGAGCAGCTCGTTTTCCGAGAAGTCTGTGGTATCAATCTGATGCAGAAGGTTCATTGCTGTTATCTCCTCCTAATATATAAGTGTAGGGTTTAGATACCCCAACAGCCAGTTGGGTTCTATCCCTCTTATTGCTAAAGCTGTACAATGATGAGGTATCGGTCTGACAGTATTCTCCTTGGACTCAATAGAC
>ENA-OQHA01000078-OQHA01000078.1-human-gut-metagenome-genome-assembly--contig:-NODE-78-length-49387-cov-5.745412_pt1 | contig 49387 bp, 65 predicted proteins | sample MGYA00242558_ERZ504707 | MGnify/ENA primary metagenome ERZ504707 (study PRJEB26092, sample SAMD00036197) | human gut metagenome | host: Homo sapiens | study: EMG produced TPA metagenomics assembly of... | reverse complement strand
CCTCGGTTATATGTTTGCTCATCTGCAACTTTTTTTTCTTTGGACGGACAATTAAAGCAAAGATAGCAAACTTTATCCATTCAGAGTGAGAGAAAGGGGGACATTGTCTCTCTTTCCTCTCTGAAAAATAAATGTTTTTATTGCTTATTATCCGCACCCAAAAAGTTGCATTTATAAGTTGAACTCAAGATTATTTCTGACAGACTTATTTGTCTAAACCACCCCGATAAAATCAAGAAACTTTGGCGGCACGCTCGAAAGTAACCGGAATGGCATACCTCACTTTCTCCGGTTTTCCGCTTTGCCGTCCCGGTTTCCATTTCGGCATCAGCTTTACTACCCGAAGAGCCTCTTCGTCCAATGCCGGATTCACTCCCCGCAGCACCACCGGATGAATAATGTTTCCTTCCTCATCTATCACAAACTGCACGATGACTCGAGGAATTACAACCGTTTCAGGCACAAGCGATTTGTCATAGTTCAGATTCTTCCGAATAAAATCCATCAAGGCCGACATGCCCCCGGGAAACTCCGGCATCTCCTCTACCTCGTCATACGCAATATCCAGATCCTTTTCCTCTGCCACTTCCTGCAAAGGCTTTGAAGAAGGCTCCTTGTCCGAAGCATCCCGTTCTTCCACCTTGTGGCCAATCCGGAATTCCGCCGCAAAATACCAGTCGTGATAATTATCCCCAATATCCATTTTCTTCACCACACGATAGATGCCCGGCGTAAGCATACGGAGTGACGTATACAAACTGGCAGAAAAGGGATAAATCTTATTGGATGGAAGAATACGTTCTTCAAGTGTCCAAACTGTTGCTCTCGGTAAAGACAGCCATTTTTCTCCCTCCTTCCGAAGCACTCGGTACGGCGACCCCATTGAGATGCTCCGCCCGCTCCGGTTTACGATTCTCACCGCCACAGATTCCGTATTCAGCGGATACACCGCCTTCTCCGTGTACATCTTGATGCCGAAAGTATCCGTACACATCGGTTGAGTAAAATAAGTAGCTACATCCTCTTTTCCGTCGTTCACTACGATTGCCGCATAATTCAGCACCTTCTGCCGGAACTCTTTCTGCAATGCCTCCGAGTTCACCATCCACGACATATACAACGTGTCATTGTCCCGAAAAAACGAAGTATTCAAGTTTTCTATGACACGGTCCTTGGGATGTTCCTTCCCATACTGGCTAATTTTGTCAAGCAGTTTCCGATGCTGAGCCTTGGATACGAGTTCAAACTCCGCGTATGCCGTACATGTATTACGGTTGAATGATTTGTAAATGCGATACCTGCCGGGACGGTTCTTGTCCGTATAAAATTGAATAGTCTGCCGGTCTGTAGGATAATCGGGCGTAAACACCCACAATACATCGTTGATTATCGGATTGGTAGGCTGAGGTTCCCATTGCTTTAGTGCTTCATTGTAATATACCAGACTGTACCCTTCTCCACTGTCATATTCCCGGTTCGCACGACTGGTAATGAAGACCTTGACTTTGGAAGTCGCTACAGGATAATAATCATATTCTGTATGCATATAAAGCGAATCCGCAGAAAGAGGACGGCCGACAGGAATATCCCGTACCACCGGTTCCAGCACCATCGCCACCGGTTGAGGCGGAATGTCTGTAGAAGTTTCCGTATCCGGCTCCTCTGCTGCAAGCGTATCATCCGTTACTTCCGGACTCTGTACTGCTGGAGGAGTCTCCTTTGCCAGAACATCTACCGGTTGTGCCTTACGCTTGCCTGTACAACCAACACACATCACACAGACCACCGCCACAAACAATTGAAAAAATGCATTTGTTTTCATACGCTATTGGGATAATTAATTTGTATTCTGCACAGAAGGTTTAAACGCAACAGGAAAAGCAAACTTTACATTCCGGTTCTTCCCGCTTGTCTGCCCGGTTTCCATTTCGGCATCAGACTGACGATACGCAAGCTTCTTCATCCAACGCCGGATTTGTACTCCGCAACACCACAGGGTTAGTGGCATTTCCCTTCTTATCTACTACTATTTGAATGATGACACGCTCCCTCTTTTCAGCCTTGTCATGCCGCAGGTTTTTCCGGATAAACTCCATTAAAGCAGACATACCACCGAGAAACTCCGGCATCTCCTCCACTACCTGATAAACTGTTTGCTCATCTTCCTTTCATTGTATTATCGATTTTTCCGTGAAACAATTGTCCGTTAGTTATCTATCCAGAACTCGGCACTTACTGTAATTTCTTCCCTCCCGTCATGGATGATTGAATAATCCGATATTTTCCGGATGTAATTCTATAGCAACTGACAGGATAACTAAAACAATAATAATCAGGAGCAAAGTTTAACTGCATACCTACATCTCCAAAGCCATACATTCCATTCATCTTTGCACCCATCCACGAACCGTTTTCCCATTTCTGCAATGTCCAGTCACCACCAAAAATCAGCGACTTACGCTTAGGATTCAATAGGATAGCATACACATTCTTCGTATCAAGCGGATAATGGTTCTGTATCATATTCATCCTCACAGTAGTCCCCAGCGTATCACAGTTCAGGCATTGTGCATCGGCAGGCCCAATCTGCATAACCTGTTTTTTTGATGCCGTGCGATTGCATCCCAAACTGCATATTGCCATCATCACCACGAAATAAATATACCAGCTTTTCATACTCCACACATTTTTATTTAACCTCAAAACTGTCTGTCAAAAGAATGCGTTCATCACCTCTACTAAATGATTTCTGAACACGGTATTTCCCTTTTGGAATGCAATATTCATTCAGTTTATAACGGAAGCAATACAGCAAAGGAGCCTTCTCTATCATAAACGCATCACTATTCCATACAATCGTATAGGAGGTATCCTTTTGCTCCGGCGGACACCATTTATCATTTTTCCACAAATAGAAACGCATATCCCGTCCGAACTCCAACAGAATGTCCGTCGGATTGCTTACAAATATATTAATCACGGGCACATTTTCTGTATATACTTCATATTCTGTCCACAGACGGGTTTCTCCGTTATATGCTTCAGGTAAATCTTTTGTATACCAAAGTTGACACTGACGTAATTCGTATGTTACTGTATCTTGAAATGAAGCACAGGTATCAGCAACCACAATGGATGTCATGCTGTCCGCACCTCCGATAACAGCTGTAGAGGTAGCCTCCTGTACAGGCTGTCCAGGCTTATTTACACAGGCCGCCAGCAAAATCAATATAACACATGCAATCTCTTTTCTCATATTCATTCCATTTTAATGAAAACAATTATTCCTTTTATCTATTTCATCAGTATCGGTTTATCACACGGTGTATAGCCGATAACCAGCACATCAGTATCCGGATTAACAGTAGCAGAAGAATTCAGTTTATATTGAACTACAAGTGTATCTTTACCTGCCTTCAATAAAGTAGGGACATTCATCACCTTTCTAAAAGTGTCCAATGCTGCTTTCCGAAACGAACGGTTGCTGCAAGAAATGATTTTCGGTTGCACGACATATCCGTTACTGTCCACTGCATATTCAATGCGTAGCAGACACTCTTTTCCTTTGGCCAGCAACTTTACCGGATATTTGCTTTCCTTATGTAAAGTCTTGATAAACCATTTATAATCACGAAATTCATCTAAAGATTTATCCAGACCAAATATTCCTTTCGGAGCCTCCTTGCGCCATGAAGTGCCAAACTTCTTATCCAGATAATCAAAAACCACCTGATTATAAGCTGTCAGCATATGATTGGGAACACCCAGATAACAGTCCAGTGTTCCATCTTTTTTCAATGGATAAAAAACGTCATAACTCACGCCGTACTTTATCCAGAAAAAGTGTGTGCGGATTTTTTGTTCCTGTTCTTCCGGTATTACCAGGCGCAGCTTGGGATGTCCCTTGAGGATATTTTCTTTCGACAACTCCGGCGAACAGTCATATTTCAAAATATAATCATACCATAAAGGAAGCACCATACGCAGCGTGTCATTATGCTGCGAAGGGAGGGTTACTACCGTATCACAAGGAGCGAGTCCCACATATTCAGCTTTCAGATGATAAGTTCCGGCCTCCAGTCCCGTCATCCGGAAGCAGCCGGTGGAATCTGTCAGCCATCCTTGAAACGGTTGTTCAACCATGCTCAAATTGGAGCCAACAAGCACAGCATGTACCACATCATAAGGAGGACGTTGACGGACGGATTCACCATACACCCGACCCACAATCGTGTATTTTGCAGAATCACCCTTATTATGCGTTATATCTCCCCTCAAAGTTATAGTAAGATTCCGATATTCGCTCGTGTACTTTCCGTTGATGAAGAGCACCTCCCACGGATAAATGGATTTCAGCGTTTCTTTGAGGCAAGAGCCAGCGGATGATTCCCGTCGTTTATCATTTCCTGCGAAGAACGCAGATAAATGAAACGTACGTCACAGTCTATAAAGTGACCGTCGGCTGTCAACTGGAAATCACTTAGCGAAAAACGAATTCGTTCTCCACGGTATTCAGGAAACCGCTTCCAAGGAAACCGATGCACGATTTCCCCTTGTGCCTTCGTCAGATTCAATCCGGCTCTCCGGTAATTGTGGTAAGTCTGCGTTTCCAGCACTTTACCGCTCCGAACGGTCAGCACCCGTTCTGTTTCCATGTTGCGGTCGAACCCATCATGCACGTATCTCACCACATCTCCTTTCCCGGCCCGAAGTTCCCCACTGAACCAGCGGCTTGAATTGTCCCCGCCAGACAATAGGCCGCAAAATCGGCCGCAAGTCTTTCACCTCATACATTCGTGTATATTCTTTCTTGCTGACCTCATCGTAGACATCCGCTTCTACCCGTTGCAGGCAAAGATACCCATCACGCACCTCCCAGAAAGCGGTATAGCCGCTATAATTGCCCGTAGACCGAGTAACATTTTCCGGAAGAAAATCTCCCATCCGCCTGCACAGTCAGGGAATCGTATCCTATCGGCTTTGCCATCAAAACCCATTCTTCTCCTTCCAGACGAATCACATCGCCCGATTGCCCTGTGGCTTTAAGCGTCAGCATCACACCACACAGCAGAATAAGCAGCATCATTTTCTTCATACGTATCTGATTGTTAGGTAAATCTAGTTTTTAAAGATACGGAAAAGAAACGGCATTTCAAAGTTGTGGAAAGGATTAGAAAAACGAAGCTCCGTTTTCCGAGAAATATTGGTTTTATTTTTACGTTTCCCAACCCCGAACCGTATGTTTTCAAAAGCAGAAACGTATAGTTCCGCACCGAAGAACATACGGTTCTCTTACGGGAAACATAGAAAACGCTTGAAGAAACGATTATGTCCTCAAGGCGTTTTCCAATATGTAAAGTTAGCAAGCTATTCGGCGTCTTCCTATTCCGCAAAAGCCGGAACAGGCAAATGCATACCTGCCATTACCACTCCGTTTTCACGGGCATATTGCAGGTAGTATTTGCGGCTTTTTATGGCTCCGGTCTTATCCATGTCATACTGCGCACAGATTTCCGGATGATCTTTCTGCAAGGCAAACCCGTGAAACAAGTCACCAATTACCAGCAGTTTGCCCGCCTTATAAACGGTATGTCCCGGTGTATGTCCTATGGCCTCCATAGGGAGCACATTTCCGGGAAGCGTATCTCCAAAAGCAAAGAGATGCAGACGGTCTTTATAGGCATTCATCGTGGTCTCTACCTGTGCCCTTTTATCAGCCGGCATTTTCATCCAGCATCATATTCCGCCTTTGAAGCATATACCTCAGCCTTCGGGAAGACAACCTTACCGTCCTTCATCATTCCGCCGATATGGTCGCCATGAAAATGGGTAATAAACAAGCAGTCAATATCTTCAGGCTTTACATTCAACGATTTCAAGCCCTCCATCATCCGGCTATCAGGAGCACCGACACCGGTATCAAAAAGCATCCGCTTGCCATCACATTCAATCAAAAACGTGCTGACGGAAGCTGGTATACCCTCTTGAAGAGAAAGGCTGTTCATCAGCGCATCTGTCGCATCCGGAAAGAGAGTACGCGGCATCAACCGTGAGCTGGCATTGTCACGAATCCATGTCACCTTCATACTGTCCAGCGTCAACGTGGCCAACAAACTATCTTTCTGTAATGTTACCCGAGTACATACGGTCTTTATCGTATCTGCATTCATTTCTTTCTCTGTTTTCTGTTTATTCTGCCCTCCGCAACCAAAAAACAAGAAGGCTGACAACACGACGGCACCCGCCATCACATAATTTTTCATACGTATTTGTTTTGTAGTTTCTTCTTATTGTCCCATCTCTACCTTCACTTCCTGAATGTTACGAAGCTCATCGCTGAAGTTGACACCAATCTTGTAGACCGTACGGCTGTCCTTGGCAAAGGGTGCGGCATAGCCTTTCTCCCGAATCTGAGCCAAAGCTTCGTCCGCGCTGCCGTTCAACTTGAATTCCATGATGTACACATAGTCCTGCGTCTGGAGCACCAGGTCAATCCGACCACGGTTGGTTCGGTATTCCACCTGCACGTAGAAGCCCATCAGCTTGAAGATGATGTAGAGGATATTCTGATAGTGCACTTCGCGGTCGCGTGCCAGTTCGTATGGAATGTCGGCAAACATGGTCTTCAACCGTTCGAAGAAATCATCTACTTTGCCCGCCATTACTTCCTCCACAAAGCACTGAATCTGGTAGGGTGACTTGCTTACGCTCACCGATGCGTAGTTGGGCAGCAGGAACTTGAAGAACCCTTGTTCCACTTCGCGGTTGGGGAAGCCTAACGTGTAGTTCTCGAACATCTTGTTGTAACCCTTGATGGTGAGGTAGCCACTCTGGTAGATAACCGGAATCGGGTCGGTTGAGGCCGTATCAATGCTGTCCAGCACCGGCTGGCTGGTGACGATATGTTCCAGTTCTTCTATCGGATAGTGATGGAGCTTGAGTAGTTCGACGAGGTAGGTCGGTGTTCCAGTCTCAAACCAGTAGCTGCCGAACCGTCGGTTGGCAAAGGTATTCAGCAGGCTGAACGGATTGTACATACCGATGGCATTTTCCGTGAAATGATACCCGTCGTAGTTTGTTTTCAGTTCTGCACAAGCTTCTTCATAGCTCATGCCTGTAGCTGCGGCTAATTCGTGAATATCCTCTTCAAAATAGGTATAAATTTCTTTCTCACTGATACCACAGATTTCGGCATACTGGTCAATCATGGAAATGTCACGCAGGTTGTTCAAATCGCTGAACACGCTGACCTTGCCGAACTTGGTCACTCCCGTGAGCAGAGCAAAGCGGATGCACCCGTCCATGGATTTCAAAGCTCCGTAGAAGGCTTTCAGGGTACCGCGGTATTCGTTCTGCAAGGCTTCATTGCCGATGGCCTGTAGCATGGGCTTGTCATATTCGTCGATGAGAATCACCACGCGGCGGCCTGTCTGTTCGCAGGCACGGCGGATGATCCCCTGAAAACGCCGGGCCACACCGATTTCACTGGAAGATGCTCCATAAAGTACTTCCCAATTCTGTACGTTTTCCTCCAACACGTTGGTCAGTGATTCCGGCGTATCGTATTTCTGCGTATTCAAATCCAGGTGTAGTACCGGATATACCGTCCAGTCCTTCTCCAGTTTCTCCAGTGCCAGTCCCTTGAAAAGCTCTTTCTTTCCCTGTGCGTAGGCTTCAAGGGTTGACAACAGCAGGCTTTTTCCGAAGCGTCGCGGACGGCTCAGAAAATAGTATTTATTTGTATTAAACAATTCATATATCTGTGCAGTTTTGTCCACATACACATAACCATCATGTATCAGACCTTCAAAGTTCTGTACTCCTACCGGATATAGCTTGCTCATAACCACTGGATTTAGATTCTACTGCGAATGTAGTAATTTTCAGCGAACATTCAAACAGACAAAGAATAGGAATCTGAAAATTAGATGGATAATCACTCGTCCTTTACAGTCATAATTACTATCTTTGTATAGAGTCATATTGCGACTTCGATTCAATAACTATTCAGAAAACCGAGCAATGGAAGTACACAGAATAATAAACAACATTTTTAAGGTTCTTCTTAATCTACTGCTCTTCATGATGGCTGGGGTAGCAATCATGAATGTATTTATGAGCAACTGCACGACAGGAGAAATCTGCTATCAGCTACTAATAGCCATTCTATGTATCGCAACGATTTTCTGCAAGAAATACAGATATATCGGTTTGTCCATCATCTTGGTATTGATGTTTATTGCTTATCTTGTCACTAAATAATAACCGTAATGGGAACATTAGGATGCATCCACGACATGATGCGGAGGGACAAAGAAAACAGGGAACTCCGTCAACGCGACCGGGAACGTATGAAGGAAACGCGCCGGCGAATGACCGAATGCCGGCACACGGAGATACCTCCTACACTTTCCGTGGAAAAGCTGGAGAAGATAAAGAAACAGACACAAGAGAAAGAACAAGCGGATCAAAGCCGAGCCTTTAAAATCAAACTGATTCTAGGGTTAGTCATACTTGTCCTTCTGCTGTTATGCGGATTCTTGCTCTGAAGCTTCGTACACGTGTTTTTCAAATCTGCCTAACACAAAAGTTTTTTCAGGCTTTCAGCCGAAGCGTAAAGCAACTACCCTTACCTATCTCGCTTTCCACGGTCAACGTACCGCCATGTGCTTCTACAAAATCGCGTGAGATGGAAAGTCCAAGTCCGCTGCCCTGCACCTTAGTACCCGGCACACGGAAATAATGTTCAAAAATGCTGTTGTGATAGCGCGGGTCAATACCCTTTCCGAAATCGCGTACATACATCTCAATTTCCTTGTTTCCATTCACCTGTCGTGCGCCAATGATAACCCGGCTGTTTTCTGAAGAATAACGAATGGCATTGCTCAGCAAGTTGGTCAGCACCCATGCAATCTTTTCACTGTCTACAAAGAGTTTTCCAATCTTGTCTTCCGGATATTCCACCTCAATCTGAATACCAAACTTCTCTGCCTGCACCCGATTAGCCTTGATAGCATATTCTATCAGTTCAATTGGCTTGGTTATCTTCGGTTTCAGTTGCAGTTTACCGCTTTCCACCTGTGTCATGTTCAGTAATTCACCCGTAATGCTCAGCAAACGTTCGCTGTTTTCCCTGATACTGTTCGAAAGCTCCTCCTGCTCCGGATTCAGATGTCCCACACGTTTGTCTTCCAGCAATTGCAGACTCATCATGATGGCGGAAATCGGTGTTTTCAGTTCATGCGAGATAGTAGAGATAAACGTGGTTTTTGCCGTATCCAGTTCTTGAAACTCTGTGATGTTTTTCAACAGCACCACATTGCCCCTCTTCTCCATTGTCACCCCATCTTTTCCCGGCATCGTGATGTCCATGTACTTCACCTGAAAATAACTTTCCTTATTGTCGGCATAGATTTTCAGCGGCTCCTTCTTCACCTTTCCACCCTCTTCTATCAACCTCTTACCAGACGGCGCAGCAAGTCGTTGCTCATGGCTATTTCCTGAGCCGACTTCCGGATGACGTTTTCCCGCTTCAGGTTCAGCACATTCAGTGCCTCATGATTGATAAAAAGGATATTCATTTCATTGTCCAGTCCGATAATCGGTTCATTAATGGAGTTGATGATAGTTTCCATGTAGCGTTTGGAAGCCATCAGGTCGGACAAGGTACTGTTATGATACTCGTTCAGTCGTCTGGCCATCCGGTTAAAGTTTTTCGAAACTTCCACCAGTTCTTCGCCTCCTTTCAAATTCAGAGTCACATCGTAATTATGGTTGGCTATTTCCAGAATGCCATCGGCCAGCTGTTTGATTGGCGAGTTAATGGATGCAGGCAACTTGATGAGCATACCGATACCTATCAAGATGCAAATGCCTCCGATTACCGTAATCCATATCAAGGCCCGGTTCAATCCCGGACCGGCAGCCGGGCTATCCGGTTCCGTAGCCGTAAGAATCTGCAGATTAGCCACAGAGAGTGCTACCAGCAGCACAATCATAGATACCAGCACGCCTATCGTAAGCGCGATTTTTGCTTTAATATTCATACCATTCATTTTCATTGAATTTTATGCAATTATAATCAAATCTATTTTCATCTCGGCCAAAGCTGCAAAAACTTTTTGTATTTCCCTATCTGAAAGATGGTCTGAGGCATTTTAAAGGCAGGATGCCCCATACAGATGGTCGTAATCTGTTTTTCTCTGCAGGTTTCTATGATGGCTTCAGTTATACTCTCCGAAAATACTTGCAGCACGTCTCCCCCCAGTTCCGTCACCAGTTTGAAGTGATTCAGCAGGTAGCGTTGTGAAGCCAGACTGATACGCTCTGTACTCTCACGGGGAGTCTGCACATAAAGTACCGTAAAAGACGTGCTGTAGCGGGAAGCCAGACGGTAAGCCTTGCGGATAATGTGACGCGGAGTATGTTCATTGCTGCTGATACATGCCAGAATACGCTCCCGCCGGGCCGGCTGTGACACTACCGGAAGCACTTCGCTTTCCACTTTTTTCTCCACGCGGAAAGCCACTTCCTTCAAGGCCAGTTCACGAAGTTGCAGAATATTCTCGGTCTTGAAAAAGTGGTGCAGGGCCGTCTGAATTTTCTCCGGACGATATATCTTTCCCGATTTGAGCCGCGCAATCAGCTCCTCGGCCGTGAGGTCAATGTTGACCACCTCATCGGCTTCCTGCAGTACACTGTCGGGCACCCGTTCCTTGACTTCGATGCCGGCAATTTCCTTTACTTCATCGTTCAGGCTCTCAATATGCTGAATGTTAATGGCCGACACCACATTGATGCCCGCATCCAGCAGTTCCATCACATCTTGCCAGCGTTTTTTATTGCGGCATCCTTCCACATTCGTATGGGCCAGTTCATCTACCACAACCAGTTCCGGATGAAGCTGAAGAATCGTCTCCAGATCCATTTCCTCCAGTTCCTTTCCTTTGTAGAAAATCTTCTTGCGAGGAATTACCGGCAATCCTTCCAACTGCGCCTCTGTGCCGGCACGCCCGTGAGTTTCCACATATCCTATCTGTACGTCAATGCCATTGTCCATCATCTCGTGTGCTTCCTGCAACATCCGGTAGGTTTTTCCCACACCGGCTATCATGCCAATGTATACCTTGAATTTACCACGGCGAGAACGACGGATTAAATCCAGAAAATGTGGTACGTTATGCTCTCTTTCTTCCATTTTTCGTCAAACTTTTATACAATATAATTCCCAGCCTCATAACCTGTCTATCAATTATCTTCCCAGAATCCACGATAGAACAACAGCAGAATACCAAAAATCTCCAGACGACCGATAAACATCAGTACTGACAATATCCATTTGGCCGCATCGGGTAAGGCAGCCCATGAGAACACGGGACCAAAAGCACCCAACCCCGGACCTACGTTACCAATAGCCGACACAACCGTACTCATTGCTTCCGTCAGTCCCACTCCAAAGCACATCAGCAGCGTCCAGCCCACAAAAATACAAACCAGATACGTAGCAAAGAAAGTATATACCGTAGCCGATACCTGCGAGGATATTGCTTCTTTATTGACACGCACCGGCAATACGGCACGCGGATGAAGCATCTGCTTGAACTGGTTACGGATGTTCTGGGCAATGATGAGCAAACGCAGGTTCTTGACTCCTCCGCTTGTGGAACCCGTACAACCTCCCGACAGCATGGCAAACAGGAGCAGCATCCAGGTGAATTGAGGCCATAGGTTGTAGTCATCCGTTGCAAACCCGCAAGAGGTATGCGTAGTAGCTACCTGAAACAAGGCTTTGCGGAATGCAGTTTCCAGGTCATAATAATCTGTCACAAACAAGGCTATGGTAATGATTCCCGTCAGTATGCCCACTGATTTGAGGAACCAGTGCAGCTCTCTATCCCTCAACAGGTTTTGATACTTTCCCTTTAGCGCCATATAATACAACGAGAAATTTACACCGGAAAGAATCATGAAAATAGAAATCACATATTCAATAAACGGAGAATGCCAGTAAGACACACTATCCTGCTTGGTAGAGAATCCGCCGGTAGCCGTGGTGGCAAAAGAGTGGCATATTGCATCAAACAGGTTCATCCCTCCACACATCAGCAGAATCGTTTCCACCAGCGTCAGGCCTATATAAATCAGCCACAGATAACGGGCCATAATCTTCGCTTTGGGATGAATCTTGTCATGCGTCACGCCGGTAGCCTCCGAAAGGAAAAGCTGCTGGCTGCTACCACTGAAAAGTGGAAGCAACGCGATGGTAAACAACACAATACCCAGTCCTCCAATCCACTGCGTCAGGCTGCGCCAGAACAGCAACCCATAGGGTAATGACTCGATGTCGTCCAGGATGGTCGCTCCTGTAGTGGTGAAACCAGACATGGTCTCAAAAAAAGCATCTGCCACAGAAGGAATGTATCCGCTAAAGTAAAAAGGCAACATCCCCAATGCCGTAAACAACAGCCACGACACACTGACAATGCAGTACCCGTCGCGGCGACTAATCAGGTTATCGGTTCGTTTGCCCACCAGCACCATACTTCCTCCAAGAGCAATATTGATACCCATGGTTTGTACAAAATAAATATAATCAGGTTCTTCATACAAAAGTGAAACCCCGGCACACAAAGCAAACAGTCCAGCTTCGACCAATACCAGCACTCCCAAAATATAAATAATAAGCCGGGTATTTATCAGTCCCTGTTTCCGGCCTTTGCTACGAGGTACATCGTATTCAAAAATATTATCCATAATCTTTTTTTGTTTTTTCCCTTGAGCAAACAAATGTCATGCCGTGAAATCAGCCATAATCATAACCCTCTAAAAATCAAGAAAATAAATTCGCACAAAGAGAAAATGCTCTCCAAGCAACCTTCTCATTTTGAGAAAAGCCCATCTCATTTCGATAGAGCTCATATCAAAGTCCCCCGAATAAAAATCCCCGACACTCCATGTCCGGAATGTCAAGGATACGAACGGACTCATCCGTTTATTTCACCGTGGGGTTTGCTTCCTCCAAAGCCACATTCAGTTTCAATACATTGACTTTTTCTGTTCCAAACAAGCCGAGGAATGGTTTCTCAACCATCTTGTCGACAAGCGCCTTCACGGTCTCCTCATTCATGCCACGTGCTTCGGCCACGCGCTTCACCTGCACGTATGCACAAGCTGGTGTAATGTGCGGATCTAAGCCGGAACCGCTGGCAGTTACCATCTCGGCCGGCACATCCTTACGATCCAGATAAGGATGATGTACCAAGAAAGAATCTACCCGTGCCTCCACTTCTGCCAGATATGCTTCGTTGGTAGGTCCTTTATTGGAGCCAGCTGACGAATCTGCCTTATAATCGGCAGCCGAAGGGCGCCCCAGAAATAAATATCCTTGGTAAAGGCCTGGCCCACATTGGCCGCGCTACTACTTTCCCGTTCAGGTAATCGTTTCTGCGTTTCCTTTTCCCGGGCCGAAGAACTGCCCGAAAACCCATAGTATCAGCACATAACATACAGAGAAAAGAATACAGAATGCAATGGTAATGCGAATTGATTTTATAAAGTTTTTCATAACTGTCCGTTTTATTAGAAAAATAATCCTACAAATAAGTCAATTAGTTTAATTCCGATGAAAGGCGCGATAAGCCCCCCACTCCATAAATCAGCAGGTTGCGGCGCAGCAAGGCACTCGCGCCAATCGTTTATAAGCCACTCCCTTCAGAGCCAGCGGAATCAGAATCGGAATGATGAGGGCGTTGAATATAATGGCAGAAAGGATGGCACTTTCAGGACTGTGCAGCCCCATGATATTCAGTGGAGCCAGCTGTGGAACGGTCACCATGAACAAAGCCGGGATGATGGCAAAATATTTGGCCACGTCGTTGGCGATAGAGAAGGTAGTAAGTGTGCCACGAGTCATCAGCAACTGCTTGCCGATTTCCACAATTTCAATCAGCTTGGTAGGGTCATTGTCCAAATCGACCATGTTGCCGGCTTCTTTGGCAGCCTGCGTGCCGCTGTTCATGGCCACACCCACATTGGCCTGTGCCAGTGCCGGCGCATCGTTCGTGCCGTCGCCCATCATAGCTACCAGCTTACCGGCAGCCTGCTCCTTCTTGATGTAGTTCATCTTGTCTTCCGGTTTGGCCTCAGCAATGAAATCGTCCACTCCGGCTTTTTCGGCAATGTACTTTGCAGTCAGCGGGTTATCACCGGTCACCATTACCGTTTTCACCCCCATCTTGCGCAGGCGTTCGAAGCGTTCTTCAATGCCCGGCTTGATGATGTCCTGCAATTCTATGACACCGGCAATCTGCCCGTTGATACTGACCACCAAAGGGGTTCCGCCATTGCCAGAAATCTTCCGGATGATATCTTCCGTCTCTTCCGGAAATTCATTACCGGCCTCCAGTGCTATGCGACGAATGGCATCGAAGGCACCTTTGCGGATTTCGGTTCCATCTTTCAGGTCGATACCGGAACATTTGGTTTCGGCGGTAACTGAATCATGCGGGCTCCTTCGGTAGGCAACGTACGCATACGTACTCCCAGTTCACGTCCCAGTTCGATAATGGATTTTCCTTCAGGGGTATCATCGGAAACAGAAGAAAGCAGACAAGCTTCTACGAACGCATGCTTATCCAGACCTGCCACCGGATAGAAGGCAGTAGCCTTACGATTGCCGATGGTGATGGTACCGGTTTTATCGAGCAGCAATGTATCTACGTCGCCGGCCGTTTCTACCGCTTTACCCGACTTGGTGATTACATTGGCACGCAGAGCACGATCCATCCCGGCAATACCGATGGCCGACAGCAACCCTCCGATGGTAGTTGGAATCAGACACACAAATAAAGAAAGGAAAGCAGCAATCGTAATCACGGTGTGAGAATAGTCGGCCATCGGCTTCAGTGTAATGCACACAATCAGGAATACCAGCGTAAATACAGCCAGCAATATGGTCAGGGCTATTTCATTCGGTGTTTTCTGACGGCTTGCTCCTTCTACCAGCGCAATCATCTTGTCCAGAAAACTTTCGCCCGGCTGTGTAGTCACGGTCACTTTGATACGGTCTGACAACACTTTGGTACCTCCGGTAACGGAGCTCTTGTCGCCTCCGGCTTCGCGGATAACCGGAGCAGACTCACCGGTAATGGCACTCTCATCAATGGAAGCCAGTCCCTCGATAATCTCACCGTCTGCCGGAATCACATCGCCCGCCTCACATTCAAAAACATCTCCTTTCTTCAACTGCGAACTGCTCACGGTCTTTACCTTACCGTCGACAATCAGTTTGGCCGGAGTTTCCTCACGGGTTTTTCGCAGACTGTCGGCCTGCGCCTTACCACGAGCTTCGGCTATGGCTTCAGCAAAATTGGCAAACAGCAAAGTGAGAAACAGAATGACAAACACCCAGAGATTGTATACAAATGAACCTTGTGAGGTATGAGTGGCCGAATAGAGTGTAACAACCAGCATGATTAAGGTAGCAACTTCTACCGTAAACATGATGGGATTCTTCACCATGATTCTGGGATTCAGCTTGACGAACGACTGCTTCAAGCTTTCCATGACTTGTTCCCTCTGAAACAGGGAAGTATGATTCTTATTTTTCATATCTTTTTTCTTTCGTTGTTATCGTATCTTCTTCAATGATACGTTTCAGTATTTTTCTCTTATAAACTAAAGTGTTCTGCAATTGTACTCAAGGCATGTGCCGGAAAGAATGACAAGGCGGCTACTATGAAAATCACTGCAAATGTCATGACACCGAAAGTCACGGTATCTGTTTTCAGTGTGCCGGCACTTTCCGGAATGTATGTCTTCTGCGCCAGCAAACCGGCGATGGCTACCTGACCCACAATCGGAATGAAGCGGCTCAGGATAAGCACGATGCCACAAGAGATGTTCCAGAACCAGGTATTGTCGCCCAGACCTTCAAAGCCAGAACCGTTATTAGCTGCCACTGAAGTAAATTCATACAGCATTTCGCTCAGGCCATGGAATCCGGGATTGTTCAGCCATCCCCCTTCGCTTTCCACCCATTCAGGTGCATGTACATACAGGTAAGCAGCCAGTGCCGTACCCACCAGAATCACAAACGGATGAAGAAGGGCCACCATGGAAGCCACTTTCATTTCACGGGCTTCTACCTTATGGCAGAGAAATTCAGGCGTACGCCCTACCATCAGGCCGCTGATGAACACTGCGATGATGATAAAGGTGAAATAGTTCATCCAACCTACGCCTACCCCGCCAAACCACGTGTTAATCTGCATATTCAGCATTTCAATCATACCGGAAACCGGCATGGTAGAATCATGCATGCCATTTACCGATCCGTTGGAAGTCACCGTGGTAGCCACACTCCACAAACCGGTGGCTCCGGCTCCCAGACGTACTTCCTTGCCCTCCATGGCTCCGTTATCCTGTGCAATACCCATGGCATCCATGCGCGGATTTCCTTTCATCTCTGCAGGCACGTTAACACATACCCCGATGAGGAATGCGGCCAGCATGACACAATAAATACTGTATCCCAGTCTCCTGCGCTTCACATAGAAGCCAAAGGCAAATACCATGGCCATCGGCAGAATCAGGATAGAGCAACATTCCACCATATTAGAAAGATATGTAGGGTTTTCCAGCGGATGCGAAGAGTTCACCCCATAATATCCGCCTCCGTTCGTACCCAGCTGCTTAATAGGAATGATAGCGGCAGCAGGCCCCTGCGACACATGCTGTGTAACCCCTTCGAGCGTCGTTATCTCCATCTTTCCGTCGAATCCCATCGGAGTGCCTTGCGTTATCAGTATAAAGCCCACTACCAGTGAAAGCGGCAGCAAGATACGTGTACAGCTCAGCACAAGGTAATTCCAGAAGTTTCCGATAGTTTTGGTCGTCTTTTCACCCAGCGCTTTCATAATGCCTGCCATGGCCGCCATACCGGTGGCAGCTGTAATAAACTGAAAAAGCATAATGACAAACAACTGCGTGAAATAAGTCAGGTTGCTTTCTCCGCTATAATGCTGCTCGTTACAGTTCACCATGAAAGAGATGCAGGTGTTGAAAGCCTGATGCACCGTCTGTCCGCCATTTCCATCTGGATTAAGCGGAAGACTGCCCTGAATCACCAGCAGTATCATACCCCAGATAAACCAGAACAGGTTCACCACCAGCAAAGCTTTCAAGAACTGCTTCCAGTTCATTTCTTCTTGCGGATGGATACCTGAGAATCGGAAAATCAGGTTTTCTACCGGCTGCATGAAATCCGACCAGACTTTTTCACCCTTATACACTCTCGCCATATATTTTCCAAGCGGATAGCTTAGCACTATCATCAGAACAATTTGCGCTACAACACCTAAAATTTCTGTATTCATAATACCCAGAATTAATCAATATCTACTTTATCAGAATTTCTCCGGCTTCACAAGCACATACATCAAATAGCCGAACATGATGACACTCACAATAAATAATGCGGTATACATAAAAGTTTCTCCTTTCAAATTCGTTCAAACCAGTCAATACATTTATAAAACAACCAGAAGCAGGCGAGGCCGCCTAACAAACAGATTAAAATCCCACTGTAAATAGTTCCATAGTTTTTTCTTTTTTCGATAAACAATCAGTTAAATTCACGGCATACGTAGGCAAATGGTATGCCACAATTTAAAGGAGATTCATAATCAACTGATAATCTAATTGTTATAAAAATAGTAAAAGAAAAAGGCACAAAAAAAGCCTTCTCAAATTGAGAAGGCTCACTATTATTTTGAAATATCAAAATGATAAAAACATTCCTATACGGAAATATGATAAGCTTCTATTTTACGGTAAAGCGTGGCCAGGCCGATTTTCAGCAGACGCGCTGCTTCTGTTTTGTTTCCCCTGGTATATTGCAGCACTTTCGTGATATGTTTCTGTTCAATCACTGCCAATTCAAACTCTTCCTTACCCTGCTCTTCGTCCATTCCGGCACATTGCAAGTCAATCGGCAAGTCCTGCACGGTCACTTCTTCATCGCAGACAATGGCACTGCGCTCCATCACGTTCTTCAGTTCGCGGATATTCCCCCGCCACTCAGCTCCTTTCAGTATGTCCACCACCTCGGAAGTCATCCCCTTGATTTCTTTCTTCAACTTTGTAGAGAAGCGTTTCAGGAAAGTCTCTGCCAGCATTTCAATATCTTCTTTCCGCTCACGCAACGGAGGCAGATGAATCTGGAACACCGACAAGCGGAAATAAAGGTCCTCACGAAAATGCCCGTTCTCAATTTCCTTTTTCAAATCGCGGTTAGTGGCCGAGATGATACGTACATCCACCTTCGTTGGCTTGGTATCTCCCACCTTAATATATTCTCCGGTTTCGAGCACACGCAGCAAACGCGCTTGCAGGTCGAAGGCCATTTCACCGATTTCATCCAGAAAAACCGTACCGTGATTTGCCACTTCAAACAGGCCGGGCTTGTCTTTCATGGCTCCGGTAAAGGCTCCGGCCTTGTAACCAAAGAGCTCACTCTCCAGCAAGTCTTTGCTGAAAGCCGAACAGTTGATGGCCATAATAGGATACTGACTGCGAGGGCTCGCGTAATGGATAGCGTGGGAGAACACTTCCTTTCCGGTACCGGTTTCACCCGTGAGCAGCACCGGCACATCCGTATCGGCCACTTTCCGGGCCAGCGCAACCGCCTGCTTCAGTCCGTTGGAACTTCCGATAATCGAATCAAACGAATAGGATACGGGAGGAGCGACCTTTCCTTTCTTTTTTTCTACCTCATCCACCGCACGACTGATTGTCGGAATAATCTTGCGGTTGTCATCTCCCTTAGTTATGTAATCAAATGCCCCGTTCTTAATGGCCTGCACCCCATCCGGAATATTGCCGTGAGCGGTAAGCAGAATCACCTCCGCTTCCGGACGATGTTTTTTTATCTCCCGAATGAAATCGACTCCGTTTCCATCGGGGAGAAACACGTCACAAAGCACCACATCAAACGGTTGTGCTTTCAGCAGTTTCAATGCACTCTGGCAGTCACTCGCTTTCCACACCTTGTAGCCTTCCAGCTCAATCATGCGCGCCAGCAGGTTGCGGATGGGATCTTCATCATCAATCACTAAAATCTGGATCATATCAGTACAAATAAATCAGGAGGAGCCGAAAAATAAGCCCTCACCTATTAAATTATTGCAAAAATACGAAAATATCGACATCCGGTCCAAACATTCACGTTTTAGAGTGATAGATGTCCGAACTTTTGCAGAAGTAAGCCGTAATTTGTTGAATGATAAAAAATGAGACATACATTTTTTAAATAGCCCATAAATCATTAATTATCAAATACATAAAAAGCATTTATAATCTCTTTTCAAGATACCTTGACGTTTTAAGCAGAACACCGAAGCGTTTTGCATGAAACACCAAGGCATTTCAGATAAAACGCTCCGGCATTTCACTTAAAATGTCAAAGCGCTTCAGTCCCCTCAAAAATAAATATTCACAGGCATTAGGAATATTACAAAGACGTTACTAACTTTGCGCCACAATTTGTGTAACCGCATGAAGTTAATATTGATAACAACCCCTACTTATTTTGTAGAGGAAGACAAGATCATTACTACTCTGTTCGACGAGGGACTGGACATACTCCATCTGCGTAAACCCGACACGGCTCCGGTTTATGCGGAGCGTCTGCTAACCCTCATTCCCGAGAAATACCACAAGCGTATTGTCGTACACGACCATTTTTATTTAAAAGAAGAATACAAACTTAAGGGCATTCACCTGAGCCATCGCAATCCGCTGATTCCGGATAATTATACCGGACACGTAAGTGCATCCTGCCATACCTTCGACGAGGTGATGGCCGACAAGAAAATGTGCGACTACGTATTCCTCAGCCCGATATTCGACAGCATTTCCAAAGAAGGCTATGCATCGGCCTTCACATCGGAATCCATCCGTGAAGCTGCCGAGAAAGGCATAATCGACAAACGGGTCATTGCCCTGGGAGGTGTAGACGAAAACAACCTGCTTCAGGTGAAGGATTTCGGCTTCGGGGGAGCCGCTATCTTAGGAGGACTGTGGAACAAGTTTGACCCCGCTTCAGACTACAATTATCAAGAACTTATCGCTCATTTCAGAAAATTGAAGCGACTGGCCGACTGAGTCATTCGCTAAAATTCTGCCGGAAACGTTTGTCCGGCTTAAAGAAATGGCGTACTTTTGCAGAAAATAAGGCAATATTATCTATTTTTACAATGAGCGCAACATCACCTTTTAAGGTATTCTCTGGTACAAACTCGAGATACCTTGCAGAAAAAATCTGTAACAGCCTGGGCTGTGAACTTGGTAACATGAACATTACTCATTTCGCAGACGGCGAATTTGCAGTTTCCTATGAAGAATCAATCCGTGGACAGCATGTATTCCTGGTACAGTCCACTTTCCCTAACTCAGACAACCTGATGGAACTCCTCCTGATGATTGACGCTGCCAAGCGTGCATCAGCCAAGAGTATCATTGCCGTAGTTCCTTACTTCGGATGGGCTCGTCAGGACCGCAAGGACAAACCGCGTGTGTCTATCGGTGCGAAACTGGTAGCCGACTTGCTGAGCGTAGCAGGTATCGACCGTCTGATTACCATGGACCTTCACGCTGACCAGATTCAGGGATTCTTTGATATTCCGGTTGACCACTTGTATGCGTCTACCATCTTCGCTCCTTACATCCAGTCACTGAACCTGGAAGACCTGGTTATCGCTACTCCTGACGTGGGTGGTTCAAAACGTGCCAGCACATACGCTAAATACCTGGATGTGCCTTTGGTATTGTGCCACAAGACACGCGAAAAAGCAAACGTAGTAGCTTCCATGCAGATTATCGGTGACGTAAAAGACAAGAACGTAATTCTGATTGACGACATGGTGGATACAGCTGGTACCATCACCAAGGCTGCCGACATCATGAAAGAAGCAGGTGCACGCTCTGTACGCGCTATCGCTTCTCACTGTGTAATGTCTGGCCTGGCTTCTGAACGTGTACAGAACTCTCAGCTGGAAGAAATTGTATTCACTGACAGTATTCCTTACTCACAGCGCTGCGCTAAGGTAAAACAGTTGTCTATCGCCGACATGTTTGCTGAAACTATCCGCCGCGTGATGTCGAACGAATCTATCAGTCACAGTACGTAATCTAAAAAACAGTACCGGGCATTTTCCGTAAAGGAAGGGTCCCGTCACCATAAAGGATTTGCAGTCCGGTTTCTCATCGGCTTGCAAATCCTTTTCCTTTGTCCTATTCATTCATCACTTGATTCCCGTTTACCCATGAAAATTCTCTGGCTCGACCTGAACAGCTCGTACGCTCACGCCTCACTGGCCCTTCCGCCTTGCACGCACAAGTCATGCACGACCCGTCCCTGGAATGGGGAGTGGTGTCGGCTACTATCAACGAAAATCCGGGCATGACAGCCGGAGAAGTCGTACGTCAGGCACCGGATATTCTGGCAGCTACCTGCTGGCTGTTCAACACGAAGTGCTCATGCACGTCATCAGTCGGGTGAAAGCCATGCTGCCCCGTTGCGTGGTGGCACTGGGCGGTCCGGAGTTTCTGGGACACAACGAAGACTTCCTGCGCACCAACCGCTTTGTAGACTGCGTATTCCGGGGAGAAGGTGAAGAGACTTTTCCGCAATGGCTCGCCTGCTGGCAGCAACCGAAGGAATGGACGTATCACGGGACTCTGCTTTCTGGATGCGGAAGGACAATACCATGACAACGGCCTTTCACGTGTAATGGCTTTCGACAAGCTGGTGAATCCCGAACAAAGTCCGTTCTTCAACTGGAGCAAGCCGTTCGTGCAACTGGAAACTACCCGCGGCTGTTTCAACACCTGCGCATTCTGTGTGAGCGGAGGAGAAAAGCCAGTCCGTACGCTTTCCGTCGAGGCTATCCGCGAACGTGTCCGATTGATTCACGAGAAAGGCATCCGTAACATCCGGGTACTCGACCGTACATTCAACTACCAGAGCCACCGGGCCAAAGCCCTGTTCGACCTCTTCCGTGAGTTCCCCGACATGCGTTTCCACCTGGAAATCCATCCGGCTTTGCTTTCAGAAGAACTGAAAAAGGAACTGGCTTCCATGCCTAAGGGACTGCTTCACCTGGAAGCAGGTATCCAAAGCCTGCACGAAGAAGTGCTTACCGTCAGCCGGAGAGCCGGCAAACTGGCCGATGCACTGGAGGGTCTGCGTTACCTCTGCGCACTGGACAACATGGAAACGCACGCCGATTTGATTGCAGGACTGCCGCTGTATCACCTTTCACAGATTTTCGACGACGTACGCACGCTGGCCGAATACCGTGCGGGAGAAATCCAGCTGGAATCTCTGAAACTGCTGCCGGGTACGGAGATGCGGCGCCGGGCCGAAGAGCTTGGCATCTGCTATTCTCCCCTTCCCCCTTACGAAGTGCTCCAGACCCGTGAAATCACCCCCGACGAATTACAGACAGCCCGCCAGCTATCGCGTCTGCTCGACGGATTCTACAACGCACCGGCCTGGCAGGAAATCACCCGCCGTCTGATTGTGGAAGAGCCCGGCTTTCTGACACGTTTCCTGGATCACCTGATTCAAATCGGGATCATCGACCAGCCCATGGGACTGGAGCGACGGGGTATCCTGCTCTACCATTCTGCAAGGAGCACTACCCTCATTTCCTGACCGCCATGAGCCGGGCATGGATTGAAGCCGGCATGTCACTCAAGAAGGAGCCGGCCGAACGGGTACGCACAAAGCACGTCACTCCGCCCGAAGCGTGGACGGTGTGCACGGGTACGTACCGCGACAACCTCCGCCTGTGCAAGCTTCCTGCTTCCGAAGAAGGCCGCTGCTACTGGTACGGCTTCGAAACCGAAAGCCAGCAACTCCGCCCCGTATTTGCTGCTGTAAGTCAGGAATAAGCCTCCCGTTCCATCAAACAAGCACCATCATCTTTCATCCAGCCAGTACTGCCAAGGGAGTACTGCAGTACTTTCAGGGAAGTACTCAAGTACTGCCTAAGAAGTACTGAAGTACTGACAGGGAAGTACTGGAACCTGCTCTTTCCTCCCTGAAAAGCACTCCGCAAGAGGGGGAAAATCGCTTCGGAACATTAGGAAAATTGGCGGGCAAATTATAACTTTGCCTGAATTTTCAACTAGACTATGTATATATTCCGATCGATTCACGAAATTATCAATACCATTGCGGCGGCCAGGGGACTGCTCACGGAAATGTTCGAGAAACGAAAGATGCTGAGTTTCCGCTATTCCGACGCACTGGCACTGCTCAAGGACGATGAAAACCGGTTGAAACTGCTCATAGAGAAAGAAGTCATCCGCCAGAACGGCAACTTCGTGGAACTGGATGCCCGCTTCCTCGACTTTTTCGAACTGCTCCTCGAAGCGAACGAGGAAATCAACACGGCCATCATCGACGAGAACATTGCCTTCCTGCACGAACTGATGGACTACTACGAGAAGGAGCAGATTGCCTCGCGCAAGGAGAGCTATGTGCGCAACATCAAGATTACCTTCCAGAAGATTGCGCGTACCACCATCCGCAACATCATGAACCTGCAGAGCAGCATCGACAATGCGTTCAAGCACGAACCGACTTACCAGATAAAGATTGCCAAGCTGGAGAACCTGGACAAGAAGCGGATTCACATCCAGCAGCTGATTGATACCACCGAAAACCTCATCCTGCACGAGGAACGGCGGTTTTTCCAGCAGGCTACCGACGAGGAACTGAACCGCATCCTGCTGGAACTGCGTAGCGAACTCCAGCTCTCGGCCCACAGCCTCATCCGTGCCCAGCAGGACATCATCAACTACCTGAACCAGATTAAGAGCCAGGTGATTCTGGTAGAGAAAATCCGGAAGGTGAAGTACCTGCAAGACCAGTTTGAGCTGCGTTCGCGAAGCAACCTCTCGGAAGTGCTTGAAAGAGAACATTCCGTACTGGTGGAAGGCAACGTGCCGTCTTCGTTCAAGCTGTCACTGCCCTACCTGAGTACCGACGAGGCACGTCCTGTCATCCTGAAAGTGCTGCGCAACCTACAGTACCGCGAGATTATCCGCAGCAACGAGGCGGGCGCCTTCAGCGAGGAGGACATGGAATCGCAGGCCATGTACCAGGAGGTCATCGACCTGGAAGAAACCCTGAGCGACTACATACAGGCGCAGGCACAGGCCCGCTGGAACGATGCGTCGGCTCCGGAAGAAGACCTCTTCCACTACCTGATGCACTACACCTTCGCCCGCGAAGTGGACGAGCAGGAACGCACCACCTTGTTCTGCCAGATGGTGTCGCTCTACGAAAACCGTCTCCGTATCAGCGAGGAATTCGGCCTGTATCACCAGTACGAATATGCCAAGGTGTATCCGGCTAACTCGTAACCCACTCATCCCTATACATTTGACTTATGGAACTGAACATACATATACCTGACAATACTGCGGCCTTGTTCGACTGCCTCCAGAAGGGACAGTTCATCAGTTCGAACAGCTGCAACGAAGCCGTGCGCGACATGTACGACCAGATAGACGACCACTTCGAAGCGCTCTCGGTCTACTTCGCCCAAATCGGCTACACCCTGGAACGGGGCAACGAATACTTTTACTTTTCGCGCGTGGAACCGCGTACCACACTGGAACAGAAAATCATGCGTGCCTACTACTGGATTGACGTGCTCGACCTGTTCAAGACCTACGACGAGACTTTCGGCGCAGGATTCCGCTTCCAGCCCGAACAGATTCTGGTGGAGGCCAACATCAACGTGATGCTGCAAAACAAGCTCGACGGGCTGCGCAAGCATTTCTCCGACAAGGACGTGCGCAAGGACGTGCTCGACAACCTGATTCGCCAGCTCACCAAGGAATCTTTCCTGGAACTGGAGAACGAGAAGACCAACACCTACAAGGTGATGAGTTCCTGGCACTACCTGGAACGCCTGATTGAAAGTATCCAAATTTACGACGACACTGAAACGGAAGACAATGAGAAACCTGAATAGAATCATCTTTATCAACAGCGCCAACATTCCCTATGCCGACGACATTTACCTGGACGGGAATGTGCACTTCATCGGCACGCAGGGAGTGGGAAAAAGTACCGTATTGCGCGCCATCCTGTTTTTCTACAACGCCGACACCCAGAAGCTGGGTATCCCCGTAGAGAAGCAGAGCTACACGGAATATTACTTCCCCTACTCCAACTCCTACATCATCTACGAGGTAACCACCGAACAGGGAGCGTTCTGCATCCTGAGCTTCAAGTCGATGGGCGCGTGTGCTACCGTTTCATCGACTCGCCCTACCGCATGGAATTCTTTGTCGACGAGAACCGCACGGCCTACAGCGGAAACGACCGTATCCGTGCCGCCCTCGACCAGTACGGAGTGGACTACTCACGCATCATCTATACCTACGACGAATACCGTAACATTCTCTACGGCAACGGGGCAGGTCCCGAAATGAGCCGCTACTCGCTCATGGAGAGCAAGCAGTACCAGAATATTCCGCGTACCATACAGAATGTGCTCCTCAACTCAAAACTCGATGCGGAGTTCATCAAGAAGACCATCATCTCGTCCATCAACGAAGACGAGACCGCCATCGACCTGAACACCTACAAGGAGCACCTGAAGAACTTCGAAACCCGCCTACGCGACATCGAAGAGTTCCAGAAACGCGAAACACAGAAACAGGCCAAGGAAATCACCTCCCTCTCGGCACAGGTATCACGCCAGCAGACCGCTCTCGTGCAGGGTTGCCGCGAACTGGCCGCCACCTACCGCCTTACCGAAAGCCAGTTGCCCAAGGCCGAGGAACAGAAGCACCAGGCTGAGAAGGCACGTACCGCCCTCCTCGCCCGCCGTCAGGAGTTGCAGGAACAGTCGCGCCAGCGATGCGACAAGATGCAGGAGGCACTGGCCATCCTGAACAATGAGTTGCAAAAGGCACAGCAGAAGGAAAAGGAATATGCCCGCCGCCAGATAGAAGAAATCATGGAGCGTTCGGCCCGCAAGGAGGAGTGGAAGAACAAGCAGCAGGGATTGCAGGAAGAGCAGCGCATCCTTACCTCGCACTACACGGAAATCTCTACCAAGTACAAGTCGCTCATCCAGAGCCTCGACGAACAGTGGAACCGCATCCATGAGGCCAAAATCAAGCAGCTAGAGGGACTGAACAACACGTTCAATGCCCGCATCGAAGAAGCCCGCCGTCAGCACGAAGCGGCTACCGAAGCGCTTTACCAGGAATACGAACAGCTCTCGCAGCAACTGCATCCGGAACGCAGCAGCAAGCAGAACGAACTGACCGCCCTCGACTACCAGATGCAGCTGTGCCGCAAGGAGACTTTCTTCGAAGCCGAGCAGGAGGAGCTGAAACACCGCATCCAGTCGTACACCGGTCTGCACATGAGCAAGAAGAACCGCATCAACAACGCCCAGCTCATCATCAAGGAACTCACGCTGAAGTGGGAAGAAGAGTTGCAGAAGGGACTGAAGGAGAAAGACGAGGCACTGATGCAGTTGCAAGCCGAGCACTTGCAACTCCGCCCGCGTATGGACGAACTGGAGACCTTCCTGAAAAACAGCAAGAGCACCCTGCAAGGCTGGCTCAAAGAGCACAAGAAAGGATGGGAAGAAAACATCGGTAAGCTGTGCGACGAGTCCATCCTCTGGCAGACCAACCTCTCGCCGAAGATTGTAGACGAGGGTACGTCGTTCTACGGCATCTCCATCTCCCTGCAAGACATCGAGCGCCACATCCGCTCCATCGACGACTATCAGGCGGAACATGACAAGGGCATCAAGCGACTGGCGGAAATTCAGGCTGAAACCCTCCGTCTGCAACAGGAGAAAGAGGCCCTGGAAGAGCAGTTGAAAGCCAAATACCAGCCGCGCATCAAGGAACAGAAAGACGTGATAGCCGTGCAGGAATACGAGCTGGAGAAACTGGAACAGCAGTACCAGAAGGATATGCTCGACCTGGACGACTGGAAGAAGAAGGCGGAAGCGAACGTACTGCCAAACTCCGGAAACTGGAAGAGGAAAAGACACAGCATCGCCGCAGACTGAAGGAAATTGACGGGCAAACTGAACAACCTGAACCGCAAAAAGAGCGAGAAGCTGAACCAGCTGAAGCAGGAATGGAACCGAGTGCAGCAGGACATCGCGCACGAGAAGGATACACAGGCCGGCAGCATCCGCCTGGAGGATAAGGAAGAACAGCAGCGCATCGCCACGGAGAAAGCCGAATACGAGCGCCAGATGAAGCAGGAACTGCACTCGCAGGGGCCGACACCGAACGTCTGCAACAGATTAGCAGTCAGTTGCGCGATATCGACCGGGAACTGCAGTTCATCAAGGAGCACGCCACCCTGCTCATCGAGTACCAGAAGGACAAGCGCGACCTCATCGACCACATTCCGGAATGGAAGCGTGAACAGGAGGAACAGAAACGCCAGCTCAGCCAGGAAAAGGACAACCTGCGACGGGAAACCTCGGGTTTGCAGGAGCAGATTGATGCCCTGAACAAGGAACTGCAGCAGGCAGAGAAGGAAGTGACACAGCTTCAGGCCAACCTGGAGGCGTACAGCAAGATTTCGGCCTACGACTGGTACAAGCCGCATCGGGATATTTTCAATCCCGAGAACCCCGTCACGCTGGAAATCCACACGCCGCGCACCTGCCTGGAACTGATTGACGAACTGGGCCGCACGGACAGCCAGTACATGACGCTGCAAAACCGTCTGCGCAAGGAGGTGAATCTCTTTACCGGCCACTTCGACGAGGAGAATACCTTCAAGTTCAAGACCAAGTTTACCGAGGACTGGGAGTACATCCGCTTTGCCGAGGAACTGCACGACTTTGTGGAAGAGAACAAAATCAGCGAATTCGTCCGCCGCATCAACAACGAGCACTCCGACATCTTCAAGCGCATCAGCATGGATACCTCAATGCTCACGGCTTCGGAAGACGATATTCAGGACCTCATCGGTCAGGTGAACAAGGGATTCCAGACGTGCAACTTCGTGGGCGTTATCCAGTGCATCGAAATGAAGGTGGAAGAAAGCAGCAACCGTGTGGTAAACTGTCTGCGTGCCATCCAGAAGTACTACAACGAGCATGCCTATGACCTCACACCGGGCACCAACCTCTTCTCGTCGGAAAACGAGCAGCTGGTAAAGCAGGAGGCCATCGCCCTGCTCCGCGACTTCATCAAGGAGATTCACGCCTACCGCTACGACAGCATCCGCCTGTACGACTCATTCGAGCTGCGTTTCCGCATCATCGAGAACAACAACGACACGGGCTTCGTAGAGAAGCTGTCGAACGTGGGTTCGGAAGGTACGGACATCCTGGTGAAAGCCATGATCAACATCATGTTGCTGAACGTGTTCAAGGAAGGGGCTTCGCGCAAGTTCAAGGACTTCAAGCTGCACTGTATGATGGACGAAATCGGTAAGCTCCATCCGAACAACGTGAACGGTATCCTGAAGTTTGCCAACGACCGGAACATCATCCTCATCAACGGATCGCCTACCGAACTGAACCGCGATGCTACAAGCATGTGTACCTGCTTACCAAAGGAGCGCAGAGCAAGACACGCATCGCCCGACTTATTTCGGACCAGAAATTATAGGCTTTTCAACCTTTAAAACAGGGTTGAAAAAACGCCTTTGTGTTTTAACTTAAACGCCTTTACGTTTTAGGTAAACGCAAGGGCGTTTTACTTTAAATGCACTTGCGTTTGAAAGCAAACGCTTAGGCGTTTTAGAAGTGCTTACCATGATTCCAAATAATAGAATTTTATTTTACAAATCAGAATTTTATTCTTATCTTTGCCACATGACAATCGAGTGAATCTAATGAGAATATTTACAGAACAAGCTATAAAAGAATATGCAGAAGCGCATCCTGATGCAAAAGTAGCTTTGCAAGAATGGACTACCATAGTTAAAAGAAGCGAATGGACTTGCTTTGCAGACGTAAAAAAGACCTTTAATAGCGTAGATAATATAGGTAATCAACATTATGTATTCAATATCAAAGGCAATAGCTACAGACTGATTGTAGTGATAAAATTCACTATAAAGTTCGTTTATATTCGTTTTATAGGCACTCATGCCGAGTATGATAAGATAGCTGATTGTTCAGTTTTATAATTAAACAGAATCGGCAATTACCGATCAACCAAGAGCCATGACAAAGATAGAAACAAAAGCTCAATACGATTGGGCAGTAAAAAGAGTTGAGGAATTACTTCCACTGGTTACAGATGAAACCCCTCTGGATAATCCTCACAGTATAGAGTTAGAATTACTTTCTAATCTCGTTGCAGATTATTCTGAGGAGCATTTCGCACTGGGAGAACCAACGCTGGTTGATGTCCTCAAACTTCGTATGTATGAGATGGGACTTAATCAGAAATCTTTAGCAAAATTAATCGGAGTCAGTCCTTCACGCTTGAGTGATTATATTTCCGGTAAATGTGAACCGACCTTGAAAGTAGCCCGCGAAATCAGCCAGAAATTGAATATTGACGCCAATATAGTACTGGGTGTTTAATATGAGTATAGAAACAGAAAACCGCTTAATTCACCATGGAATAAGCGGTTTTAAGTCGGAGCCGAAAGCGGGACTCGAACCCGCGACTTACTCATTACGAATGATTATCTAAGAATTATATAAAATCACTGTGTATCAGTTATTTATAATTTAATTTAAGCTGAATAAGGATACTCATTAGAACATTTTTTCTACTTGAATGCCTTCCCTATCCTGTCACCGGATACCCAGCCATCGCCGAACTGGCAGTTCTTGATGTCTACAATATAGACTCCTTTTATCTCCAGTCCTTTACCTTGTGCTTCTTCCAGGTATGTACGTGCATAAGCATCAAAGTTTGCTCCAGAATAAGCGTCTACGGCAAGGATGAGAAAGTTCGCGTCGGTCAGTTCGCCTTTGTAGATTCCTATATTGGCATCCACGAGACTTTGGACGTATCTGTCAGCTTTATCCTTCTGTTCCTGGGATGGCCTGTTTCCTCCGCAGCTTGTAAGTGATAAGAATAGTGCAAATAGTAGCGTCTTATTCATGGCTATTCCTCCATTTTCCCATTTCTGAATGCCATAACCCACCAGTCTCCTCCTTTATCTACGGCACCTCTTGATGCAGTACTTTCCGAGTAAAGATTATAAGCGTTTCCGTTTAGGCTATTTTCTGTTGCACTCCACCAATAGTTGTGCTTCCCCAAAGGTGTGTTTATATATGATTGCCCTTGTGCGTAGGCTCTCATTTCATCTAATGACGCAGATGCCATTCCATGTTATTCTCCGGGTCGTGATTCATTTCGATACAATGTGCGAAAGCAGGATAATTCTTATAAGAATCCTGCCCATTTGTTGTTTTTTCGAGGTCGTATATTGCTTGGGTTATTTCTTTCCCAGACAATCCAGACTCGCATAACGCTTTATGTCTATACATTGCATTAGACACTGCCCACTGAAGACGTTCTGGGCTTATTGGCTTTCTTGCTTGTGAAACACATATACTTCCAATTCTTACATCGTTAATTGATATAAGAATCGTATCAAACCTGTGTCCTACTTCTATATCTTGATTTTCTAAAGCTGTAAATGTAATTTTGTTTCCGTTTAATTTTAATTTTGAAATCCAATAGGAATCATCTTTAACTGTTAATATTGCTCCTTCTTTTTCAATATCCCTTGTCAGCTCTATTTCTTGGTCTGAATTATGGTAATTTAGACTTATATTATCTAATTGTGGTAATGGCTTGATTTGTTCCGTTGTTAAATTACCATCTTCTTTTGAGCACGAAGCAAGACAAATGGTTAAAGCAAATAAAGGTAAAAATGTTTTCTTCATAACATTATTGGATTAGTTTATGTAATTTAATCTCGTTATTTCATTGTGTTCATTCTAATACTCAATTTTACCAAAGCCATAGCTCTCACAGAAGATAACGGAAAATCTTTTGGCTGATGGTTTTGATTGTAACTTACCAGTTTTATCCAGTCTTCACCTTTTTCTGAATGCTGGACGTATTTTACAGTTAAGTATTCATCTCCATCTAGATCTATTGACACAAGGTACATTCTCCAAAGAAAATATGACTCATGTCTAAAGGTACCTCCTTATATGCTACGATGTCACCAGATTAACGTAATGGATACATGGAATCCCCTTTGACATAAACAGCTCCATCGCATTTTGGGATATTTGGAATATTGATTTGTCCAAGGATATTCTGGTCTTTGTTATCGAAGAGGGATTTCAAGTTTGCAGCAGCTTCAACATCATAAAGGGTTATCAATCCGTCTTCCTCTGTTTTTTCTAGGCTTTTAGGGTGAAATATTTGTGTAACTTCAGGTTGTTGACGCAATGGAGTTCCGCGACCAGTTAAAATATAATCTGGATTAATATCCTCCCTTGCAGAACACACAGCAGATAATAAATCAGATGGAAGAGTTTTTTCTTTTCCACCTTTAGTCTTTCCTTCCTTTAATTGTGAAAGTTTAGATTGAGCAGATTTAACTCCGTATTTCTTTTCAATTTCGTATGAAGAAATTCCTGCCTTCTCAATACTCTCAAAAAATCTTTCAATAATTCCCATAATTTTAAAGCTTACATTTGATACTTTAAAATTATAAAGTATCTTTGTAGTGTAACAAGTACGAGATGTTACGGAACAATTGGTTAAACATTCCTCCGAGGAGGTTTAATATATGCACCCATGATAGCTCGTACCTATTGTGGGTGTTTTGATAAGCTATTGTAGAGCCTCCATTCTCTTGTTGAATAAGGTTGAAATGATATTCTAAATAAAAAACGATATGAAAACATTCCACATTATATTATGTATAGCTGATTTAATCTCATTTATCGGTTTATTGATAGCTTCAGAGGTCTGGGTAAACATCTTTTTTGTGCTTTTTATATTCACTATGATTATGCTCATTGCATTGGGAATTATTCTACTGTCTATACCATACGATGAAGACGGTTTCGATTATTCGGATACACTCACAAGCCATCATCCTTTTGTACAGTGGCTGCGAAGGCATCACGGAGTAGATTAAACCTTGGTTTCCATATCGTCAAGTATGCTCATAACCTCCTTTTTCTCTTTTATATCAGTAAGTAGTATAATTCTTTTGTATTCAAATACATCGTCTTTAGACAATTTCACAGGATAGTCTTTGTGTATAATCTTGATTTTCATTATAATTTCATCCATTTTGTCCTTGTCAATATTTGTTTTTGTTAAGCACTCCATACTCTTAAATAGATAATATAACGCAGCTTCGCTATGAGTCTTTCTCTGCTCGTTTACTCCCTGAAAAAGAATGTGAGGTACATGCTGTGGTATAGAACATTATTCGAATTTTCCTCAATATCTTTTCTGATTGATTTTTTGATTTCCTTTTTCAATATAAAAGCATTGTAAATCTGGATTGCCATATAAATTGTGACAACCAAAGTTAATACTGCTATAGATAAACTTGCTCCATCGCTACTATAAGGCTTTATATCCATTTTGCAAAGCCATAAGGTTGTAACGCTTATTGCTATTGAGGCTATGCCTAATCCTAACGCCCAATTATCTTTCTTCATATAATAATGTATTAAGAAACTTGATGGTTAAATAATGTTATGTACTTTATAATTCTAAAGCTATTTATTTGATACTTTAGGATTATAAAGTATATTTGCATATCGAAACTTTGATACGAAACAAATATAGTAAAAAACAACTAACCCCACACGATTATGAGTACAAAAATCAAGAACCAATTAAAAGAAGTCATGCTGATGGCGTGGACTTTTGTAAAACGTAATGGATTTACAATGAGTGAAGCGATGAAATGCGCCTGGGCAAACATGAAGCTGAAAGCTGCAATGAAGCAAAGAATCGTAAAGTTCTACTTCAAAAAGGTAGATGGTTCTGTTCGTGAAGCCTACGGCACGCTGAAAGAAAATCTGATACCAGCCACATCAGGTGAAAGCAGAAAGAAGAATGACACTGTTCAGGTGTACTTCGATACTGAGAGACAAGAATACAGATGCTTCAAGAAAGCTAACCTTTTAAACATCGCATGACTATGACACGCCACGAAATCGAGGAAGAACTTGACGGGCTGTACAAAGACTTGAACTTCGCCTACAACGCAGATGAAGAGACTTTATGCAGGGCTTTCAATGCTGACAGCAAGCAAGAATACATCAAAGCACTTACTGAAGAGGTGGACAAATACGAAGCCCTTCTTGAAGAATATAACCTGCCTGAAGATGATGGCATGGACTACATCAGCCTTCAGTCATCACAAGGCATGGCAGTGACACACTGGTAACTCACCTACTGCTGACGGACTGAACGGCAACCGATAGCGAGAATCGGGCAGGGTTCTACTTGATTGGTTCTTTGACATGATGGAAATTTAGGCTTACCGTTAAGCCTGACGTGAAACGGACGACTGAGTAGCGATAACGGCTGTGTGAAAAGAGTATGAGTAAAGGGCTGCACTAAGCAAACGCAGCATACGAATCACACAGATAACAAAAAGACACTTATACGATTGCAGGTGGCCGTAGGCCGGCTACAAAGACAATCTTCACTGATTAGACACCAGCAAGAACTATATATACCCGTGGCTTACCAGACCTTTGATAAGCAGTAAGGCAACCACCGGAACGCCACGGGAACGATATTTAATACACACGGTTATGAAAATACTACTTTTTCTCTGTGCATTGTCCGTTCTGGTAATGCACTTCAATCAAGACCTGTCTGCTATGTACTGGATAGGATTTGTCGGGTTTATAATCACTGGTTTTTCAATCGCAAACAGACTGGACAATGAACGAGCTGCAAGAAACAATAAAAAGCATCTGTGATGAATTTGCGGACATCAGTGCCATTCTGACGGCACGCTCAAGGGAACTGGACAGACGGGAGCTGTTCGATAAGGAGATAGAAACCGAAATCAAGAACATTAAAAAGAATAGACATGAAAACAAATGAGGAATTACAGGGTATGACGCATGATGAACTCGTGGCATACACACAGAATCTGCAACGCGAATCCGAAGAATACAGAAAATCAATGCTGTATTACATGGAAGAAGAGAAAAAGATTGAATCGAAGTTTGAGAGTTTCAAGAACATGGTCAAATCGCTGGTTGTACTAGTCGATTAGTTTTTATGGGTTATAGAAAATAGGTAGATGCCGGGCTATGAAAGTCCGGCATTTTCATTGGCAGATAGTTCAGGCGGTAGAATACCATGTAAGGGTTAGCATGGAAGTCACGGGTTCGAGTCCCGTTCTGCCAGCAAACAATCAAATACTTAACTATGGTTAGAGAAATTACAGTAGACGAAAACTACCAGACAGTACGTCTTTTTGACGAAATGAAGAAAGGGGACATCTACAAGGTTCCCTATGACAAGAAACGGCATACCGGAATCAAACTGGAAGCATCACGCCGCAATCGTGACCTCCGCTTGATCGGGACACTTAAAAACAAAATGGACGTGAAATACCGGGTATCAGCAACAGAGTATCCGGGTTTCTCGGCAATTATCTGCTTAAAATAAAATGCTTATGATAAACGAGGATGTATTGAAAATCGTCTTAAACAACAAGTCCTTCGGGAAATACGAAGCAGCTTCGATAGTAGGCGGTCTCAAAAGGCTGAAAGAATTGTGCGAATCCGGAAGGATAAGATACAAGACCAAAGAAGGCGTGCCACACAGCAGATGGGCTTGTAATGCCTGGGACGTGATAAAACATGCAAAATTGATGTATTAATATATTACTTTAAAACTATTGCGTTATGAGTTTGATTAAGAAATCCAATGAATTAGTAGTTCCTTCCACCGTTAAGATGATGATTTACGGTCAGGCAGGTATGGGTAAGACAACAGTAGCATTGAGCGCACCGAAACCGTTGCTGCTCGACTTTGACAATGGCGTGAAACGTGTAAATATGGCACATCTGGACGGTATAGACATCGTACAGGTAAGTTCATGGCAGGATGTACAACAGGTGTTGCAGGAAGACCTTTCGGCCTATCAGACAATAGTTGTGGACACCATCGGAAAGATGATGGATTTCATCATTTCTTACAAATGCGGTACACGACAGCCGCAAATCAAGGATTGGGGAGGTATCAACGCTGAGTTCTCATGGATGACACGAACCCTTTCATCACTTAACAAGAACGTAGTGTTTGTGGCCCACCGTGACACTCGGAAAGAAGGTGACGACACCGTGTTCATACCTGCTTTAAGAGAAAAATCGTACAACTCTATTGTTACGGAACTTGATTTGCTGGGCTATCTGGAAATGCGCAATGAGAACGGTGTGCAGAAGCGTACAATCACATTTGACCCCACATCAAGAAATGACGGGAAAAACACCTGCAATTTGCCGGGACTAATGCAAGTGCCTACAATTCTTGACAAGAATGGAAATCCCACAGCCAAGAATGACTTTATCACTGCAAAGGTAATCATGCCCTACCTGAGCATGTTGCAGGTAAAGAAAGAAGAAGCTGCAAAGTATGATAAGGTCATAGCTGAAATCAAAGAGAACATCGAACTTATTACTGATGCCAGTTCTGCAAATGAGTTTGCGTCAAGAATTAATGAGTTTGAGCATGTAGGCAGTTCCTTGAATATGGCCAGAAATCTGTTTTCAGCAAAAGTAAAAGCTCTCGGGCTGGTATTCGATAAAGAGACAAAGACTTATGCAGACAAAGCAGCCTAAATTCAAGTTCTATGCTACACTTTTGGATGCCTTTACAAGCTATCTGAAAAGTGATGCCATCTGGGAAAGGTATTGGGGATTCAGTGAGAATCCCCCACATACCCCCGAAGAGTTCAGACAGCAGCAGTTTCAGAGCCTGATTGACACTATAAACCGTGTCCCGTTCGATAGTGAAGCGGCCGACAAGGGAACGGCTTTCAATGAGGTAGTCGACTGTATGGTTGAAAACAGGAAATCAGACAAGGTACAGGTGGAAAGACTATTGTCAGACATGCAGGATGGCAAACAGACATTGGTCGGGCTGAGAGCCACCTATAAATACCGTCAGTTCGATTTCCCTATCTCAATCTGCCGTGAGTTTGCAGACTATTACAAAGGGGCCTTGACCCAGCAACGGGTTAAAGCAGTTTTGCCAACATGCTTCGGAGGAGTTCTTCTATATGGTTATATAGATGAACTGATGCCGATGTCAGTACATGACATAAAAACTACCGGAAGTTACTATGTAGGTAAGTTCAAAGACCACTGGCAGCACATGATTTATCCATACTGTCTGATGCAGAACGGAAGTGATGTAAGGTCATTTGAGTATAATGTTACGGACTTCAAATCAACCTATACTGAAAGCTACACTTTCGTACCGGCACGGGATATACCTATCCTTATAAATCATTGTGAGGACTTTATCCGGTTCTTGAATGACAACAGAGATTTGATAACCGATAAGAAAATTTTTGCAGAAGATGCCTAATCAAATAACTGGACGGCTGGTCTATATTGGCCAGCCCCAAGAAATCCCATCCAAAAGCGGTGGCAACCCGTTTGTGAAACGTGAATTTATTCTTGATGCCACAACCTATGACCCCTATACAGGTGAACGAAGCCAGTACGAGAACGTCCTGCCACTTGAAGTAAGTGGTGACAAATGTGCCGAACTTGACCAGTTCAGAACCGGTGATGTAATAACGGTTTCCTTTGCCCTGCAAGGTCGGGAATGGACAAATCAGGACGGACAACTAAAACGCATGGTGTCCATCCGCTGCTATAAACTGGAAGGCCGTCAGCCAATGCACCAGCCAGCACCCATGCCAGCACAGCAACCGGCACCGTCACAAACGCCACCCATGGCACAGGCATTTCCACCTGATGTAGATGCGAACGGAAATCCCAAAGACGACTTACCGTTCTAGCCTATGAGCATATTCAATCTGAAGAATGAATACGATATACCCAAGTTCAAGGCTTATGTAAACAAACTGTTCCAGGAGCATGCAGTTGTGGAAGTGAGAAAGAAGCTTCCTAACCGCACGCTATCCCAGAACAGCTATTTGCATCTGCTTTTAGGGTATTTCGGTAGTGAGTACGGTTGCAGCCTTGACGAAGCAAAGATAGACTTCTATAAAAGGATTTGCAACGTGATTTGTTTGAGAGAAAGACGGTCAACAAGAAAGGAAAGGAAGTAACCTATCTGCGAAGTTCTGCAGAACTGACAACAGGTGAAATGACTTTGAGCATTGACCGTTTTCGTAACTGGAGTGCATCTGTGGCCGGCATCTATCTGCCTTCGGCCAACGAACAGCAGATGCTAATTTTTGCACAACAAGAAATCGAACGTAATAAAGAGTTTATTTGACTATGGACAAATTTTTAGGACAAGACATCCCTGAACAGGAGCGATGGCAGTTCCTTCAGGACAACGCCGATGCGGTAGAGAAAATCGGATATACTCACCGATTCACCCCTGAAGAACTGGCTCAGAAGAAAGAGACTTTGGCCGAGGTATCAATCACCATCAACGATGTCGAGATGGAGAAGAAAGAGGCTATGGAGAGTTTCAAAGAACGCCTAAAGCCTTTGAATGAAGAAAAACAGGAACTTTTGGACCACATCAAAAGAGGTTCGGAGTTCGTCGAGAATGAAGAATGTGCAAAATTCCTATACCATAAAGAAAAGATGGTAGGATTCTACAACAAGTTAGGTGAACTGGTTTATAGCCGCCCAATCATGCCACAAGAAATGCAGAAGACAGTATTTAGTATTAACCGTAAAACTGGAACAGAATCATGAGTGAAAACAAAATCAATTTGGTAGTACCGAAAGAGTACAATGGTACCCCCATCGAAGTAGTATTGAGAGAAGGTAAAGCATCCGTAGCCCTTGACCCGAAAGAACCGGAGAGAGTAGTTATCAATGGAACGATAGAAGCACCCTTCAGATGGCTGGAAAAGCGTGTCGAACTGATTAATCAGAAATCGGCCAATATCATTGTGAACCGTGATAAGATGTGTCTGGCTTTGACTATTGATGAAACCAATTATTACCAGACAGTAATTAGTGGAGTTTTACAGGCTTCAAAGGAAATGCAGGAGTTCGGTATCAATGCGGAAAGGAAATGGGAACCTATCAAATTGTCCCAGTTCTTCAAGATGCACCGTGCCTTCTTCAAGGATAAGTCTGAGAACATGATGCTGGTTTCCACTTTGAAGAACTTCAAGGCGAAAGTGAATCAGGATATAGAACGTAGCAAAGAGGAAAACGGGAACAAGACGGATAACTATTCTCAAGTGGTTGATTCCAATCTGCCAAAATCGTTCAAACTGAATATCCCTCTTTTCAAAGGTTTTGCCTGTGAAGAAATCGAAGTTGAAATCTACGCCGATGTGGATGGGCGGGAAGTTTCCCTTTCTTTGGTTTCTGCCGGTGCGAATGAGGCCATTGAAGAATACAAGAATAAGGTGATTGACGAACAAATTGAAGCAATCAAAGGTGTTGCACCTGACATCGTAATCATCGAAGTATAATTGACAGCCCGGAAAGACGGGCATCTGGTACCGTGGCGGAACTGGTAGACGCGTCTCAAAATGAGATGGCATAAGGTTGAGAGTGGCCATGTTAAAGCCTTTGTAAGTCCTTGCAGGTTCGAATCCTGCCGGTATCACAAACTAAAATTATGTATTATGCCGTATTACATCAAGAAACCTAAAAAGAAGAAGAAAGCCTTTGCCGTTATTTGACAAGGCAGGTATCAAGATTAAGAAGAAGCCGGATTTAGTGGCCAAACTCGACAAAGTTTTCAGCCGCTATATCCGGCTTCGTGATTGTATGCCGAACGGGTATTTCCGCTGTATCTCATGCGGCCAGATAAAGCCATACGAACAGGCAGATTGCGGACACTTCCATTCGCGCCGCCACATGGCCACACGCTTTGACGAGGATAACGCCCATGCCGAGTGCCGGGCGTGCAACCGATTCAGTGCCGACCATCTGATACAATATGAAAAGAACCTGAAAGCTAAAATCGGCCAGCTACGATTCGACAAGCTGGCATGGAGAGCAAGCCAGGCGAAGAAATGGACTGATTTTGAATTAATAGAACTCACCAAGTATTACAAGGCTTTGGGAGACAAACTGAGTAAGGAGAAAGGATTATGAGTTATGTTTTACGGGATTACCAGCAGAAGGCCAGTAATGCAGCGGTCAGCTTCTTTGCTAACAGGGCCAAGAAGAACAATGCCATCATGGTACTGCCTACCGGAGCCGGCAAGAGTCTTGTGATAGCCGACATCGCCAGCCGCCTTGAAGGGCACACGCTGGTATTCCAGCCAAGTAAGGAGATACTCGAACAGAACTATCTGAAGCTCTGTTCGTATGGTGTTCTGGATTGTTCCATCTACTCTGCCTCATTCGGACGAAAGGAGATTTCAAGAATAACTTTCGCCACTATCGGAAGCGTAGTCAACCATCCGGAACTCTTCCAGCATTTTCAGAATATCATCATCGACGAGTGCCATCTGGTTAACCCGAAAGACGGAATGTACAAGAGATTTCTTTCGATGCTGAAATGTAAAGTCCTTGGATTGACGCTACGCCTTACCGGCTTTCATCAAGCAGGGATTTCGGTAGCATGTTGAAGTTCATCACACGTACACGCCCGTGCGTGTTCTCTGAGGTAATCTATCAGGTTCAAATCTCTACTTTATTGGATATGGGGTATCTTTCAAAGCTGAACTATTATCCGATGAATCCTTTGGGATGGAACGAACTTAATCTGAAGGTGAACACTACCGGAGCCGACTACACGGACAAGTCTGTAGTAAAAGAGTATGAGCGTATCGACTTCTACGGGTTTCTGGTAAGTATCGTCCAAAGGCTTATGAATCCCAAGAGCGGTGTAAAACGAAAAGGTATATTGGTTTTCACTCGTTTCTTGAAAGAAGCAGAACGTCTTACCTGGTCCATTCCCGGAACAGCCATCGTTTCAGGAGAAACACCGAAAAAAGAACGCGAACATATCCTTGAAGCGTTCAAGGCTGGAGAAATTCCGGTGGTGGCCAACGTAGGTGTACTTACTACCGGATTTGACTATCCTGAACTGGATACGATTGTCATGGCCCGTCCAACAATGTCGCTGGCTCTTTGGTATCAGATAGTCGGCCGTGCCATCCGTCCGCATCCTAACAAGGAATCCGGCTGGATCGTTGACCTTTGCGGGAATCTGAAACGATTTGGCGAAGTCAAGGATTTACGTCTGGTGGATAGCGGAAACGGTAAATGGGCCGTGTACTCCAATAGCAGACAGTTGACTAACGTAAGATTCTAAGATTATGGAAGGATATATCAAACTAAGCCGCAAGTTCTTCTCGAATGATATGTGGAATGAAGCCCGGACTTTTAGCAGTTGCGAAGCGTGGCTTGACTTGATTCAGTCAGCACGATTTGAGGCAACGCCCCGTATGGAGAGTATCGGAGGTCGAGAAGTCTCTTATACAAGAGGACAATATCCTGCATCCATAAGATTCTTATCAAAGCGTTGGAAATGGTCTGAGAGGAAAGTACGGACATTTCTTGCCTTTCTGAGAAGAGAGAACATGATAACTCTTTCCAAGGAACAAGGAATGAATGTAATAACCCTGGTAAAGTACAATGAGTATAATGGCTCAGAGTCTGACACAGTAAGTGACACAAGCAATGACACAATGAGTGACACAAATATCATTCAGGAAATCAATAATTTACGGATACAAGTGACACAGCTAATGACACAAGTGTCGACACAGCAGGTGACACACCATGCAAAAGAGCCAGAAAAGCGACACACGGGTGACACAAAGCAAATAAAGGAGAAGAATATTATTAAAGAAACTACTACTAACGTAGTAGCAAAGAAAGACGCGGCTAAAGCCGCTACTCTCTCCCGGAAAGAATCCTTCTACCAGTCGTTAGTCCCTTATGTAGGCCAGTACCCGAAAGAAATGATTCGGGCTTTCTTCGATTACTGGAGCGAGCTTAACAAGTCAGAAACCAAGATGCGCTATGAACTGGAAAAGACCTGGGAGCTTCCAAGACGGCTGGCGACCTGGGCCAGTCGTGAGAAAGTGCCTTCAAAAACAGATGTAGGCATAGTTCTGAAGGATAATTCACCGGAAAAATACAAGAAAGGCTGGTAAACATGGAACAGATAAATTTTCAACAGACAATCGAACGGCTCAAAGATACGGGCTTCTCTCCTATTCCTAACGTCGTACAGGTAACCGTTCCGGATGCCAAAAAAGTTCTCTGGGCCGGTATCAGGTACTTCACTGAAGAAAATGCCAGATGGCTTCCTGAGTACGAAGAAGTGGCAGGCTGGCTGGCCGGCAATGAAGGTCGCGGACTTCTGTGTTTCGGCAACTGCGGACGCGGAAAGACCCTTATTTGCGGAAAGATTCTCCCTTTGGTTCTTAACCATTACTGCCGCAAGGTGGTAAGCTGCTACGATGCACAGCAGATGAACGCTGATTTGGACGCTGTGAAGCAAAAACACATCATCTACGTTGACGATATAGGAACAGAGAATCTTAGCGTCAAATACGGCGAAAAAAGGCTTGCATTCGCTGAGCTGGCAGACGAAGCCGAGAAGAAAGGAAAGCTTCTTATCCTGACCACCAATCTCACGATAGACGAGCTGAGAGAGAAATATGGGGAAAGAACCATTGACCGGCTGAGGGCGATAACGAAAACCGTCCTCTTCAGCGGTGAAAGTCTGAGAAAATGATATGAAAATCACAATCAACTGGGTAACTCGTGACTGGAACCTGATCAGGAGGTTACGTGAGAAATACCGTCTCCCACAATACATGAACGTGAACGGACTCACAGAAGCAGAGGTTGACGAGGAGACATTAAGCAATCTCCGCAAGGGTGAGCCAAAGTATTTAATCATCAGAAAAGTAGAGAAATGACAAGACAAGAATCAGAAAGAAAGCTCAATGAGCTGATAAAGAAGTATATAGCTTTGATTTCATCCATGAACTTTGCCAAAGCACAGAAAATCAAGAACAAGATTGACTCCCTTGAAAGAGAGCTGGAACCGCATTCTTTGGGAGAACTTCTTCAGGACTATACCCCGGAGTTCAAGGTAGAAATGCTTCGCAAGATGCACAAGCTGTTCATCTACTCCGATTTGCTTGAAGGTGCGGCACTGGAGTTCCAGTCAGAACTTGAATCAAACGGAATAGATGCTCAGGTAAAGCGCGTACTTAAAGAACTGAGAAGCATAGTACGAATACCCGATGAAGAGAAAAACGCTTCATTGTCTGACAACTTTGCCGGGATGTGTGATGAAGCCGGACTTGTAGTGAGTAACATAATCAACAAATATCTTGCAAAATGATAACGGAGAATGACCCAATACTTCCACGTAAAGTGGATTTGGAGAAGAACCCTTCTGGAACTGAACTGAAAATCGCCCAGCATCGGGAACTGGAGAAACATGGAAAGTATGTGGCTATCCCAGGCGACAAGACACGGACGCGAATTTTCGTCCGCAACGGTGAGGATGCGGAGAAGAAGATAGCCGCTTACTTGGAGAGAATCAACAATCGACCTCAAAGATGGAACTGATATGGAAGACGTAAATAAAAAAATATTTATAGAATACGTATCCCACTTGTATAGTACCGATAAAAGCTATGAGGTTATTGGTAAAACCATTAAAGCTGTAAAGTTATTCCTTGAAAGTGATTATCAGGTAAACCGTAAAGGATACAAGGCTTATATCAGAGAGAATGCCGTTGAATTATCTGATAAGCCATACATTAAAGATGCTCTATGTGGGTTCCTTAATTATCTTGGTATTGGATATTCACGCACACGAAAAGAGAAATATGTTAAACCTCTGGAGAAGCTAAGCGATGTTTCAGAAAAGAACATGAAACTGATGAATGAATTTGTGTATTACCTTACGCAGGATGAAGATTACTCTCCACACACTATTGAAATATATTCATTTTCAATTAAGAAATATTTCGAATACGCCAACGAGGTATCAGTTGACAATTACAAGCGTTTTGTACGGATGCTGGAGGATGAGGGATTGTCTCCCAGAACAATACGCCTACGTATTACCGCACTTGAACGTTTCAGCAAATGGATGAAGAAGCCGATAGAGTTGAAGCGACCAAAGTTCAAAAAGGAGTTGAATACGGAGAATGTTCCGACAGAAGCCGAATACAACAGGCTGCTTGAGTATTTGAAAACTTGTCCTAACAGGGACAGGTACTTCTTCATCAAGATACTGGCTACAACCGGGGCGAGGGTAAGCGAGTTCTTCCAATTCAAATGGGAGGACATCCTTTCCGGTGAAGTCACTCTAAAGGGAAAGGGCAACAAGTACCGGAGGTTCTTTTTCAGCAGGCAGTTACAGGCAGAAGTAAAAGCATACGTAAAAGAGAGTCACAAGACAGGATATGTAGCAGTTGGTAAGTGCGGAAGGCTGACACAGAGGAGCTTGTGCCAGTCAATGAAAGACTGGGGCGATAAGTGCGGAATAGATAGAAGTAAGATGCATCCTCATGCTTTCCGGCATTTCTTCGCAAAAATGTATCTGAAAAAGAACAATGACGTGGTACAGTTGGCAGACCTGTTGGGACACGGAAGTATTGATACGACAAGAATTTATTTACAGAAAAGTTATGACGAACAGAAAAAAGAATTTAATAGAAGCGTTGTATGGTAGCTTCATGTTCATGGATAACCTTCCGGATTGATAGACCGGGAAAACATTTACGATGAGACCGGACATGTGGATTTGGAGTTTATGACTGCAATCCTGCAATGGATGTCAAGGATGGCAGAAATAAATGTGAAAGTGCAGAAGTCGTTGAACCGTCTGTTGGGGTGTGACGAACTGGAGCAGAACAACAAGCGCAATAAAGATGATTCGGGAAGTAAATGGAGTGTGGAGGAAATCCTCATGCACTGCACGCTTGAGGACAATATTTTAAAACTTCCTCAAGTACAATTTAATAAGAAGTCCTATGCTGAAGCAAAGAAATGGATTGAAGAAGCCGGAGGTAGTTGGATGGGCGGTAAGGTACAGGGATTTACATTTCCATTTAATGCTGAGAGAGTTTTCTCAATACTACACAAGGGTAAGAGGTGTAACCTTCAGCAGGACTTCCAGTTTTTTGCAACACCTCCAGAAGTAGCCGACTGGCTTGTTATGTTGGCCGGTGGCGTGCATGAAGATGAAAAGATTCTGGAACCCAGTGCTGGTACTGGTGCTATCATAGATGCGATTCATCGAAGCTGTCCGGACGTAATTGTAGATTGCTATGAACTTATGCCGGAGAATAAGGAGATTCTATCGAAAAAGGATAATATATGTATTCTTGGAGATGACTTCACGAAGTGTGATGTTGCACAGTATGATAAGATTATAGCAAATCCACCATTCAGTAAAAATCAGGACATTCGGCATGTAAGGCGTATGTATGAGTGTTTAAATCCCGGCGGTGTCCTGGCTGCAATAACTGGTCCTCACTGGGAATTTGGAAGTGAATCTGAGTGTAAGGATTTTAGACAATGGCTGGAGGATAATGGAGGGAAGAAATTCGAGATTGAAGAAGGCACTTTCAAGGAAAGCGGAACTGGAACTAAAACTATAGCAATAGTAATTAATAAGTGAGATGGGAAAGTTAAAAGTGTATTATGGATGGGCAAAGATAGGTAAGATTCGCAAGAAACGTGCAATATCTGTCATGTTCGAGAATGATGCACAGGGTTGCAGAAGTGACCGTGGGCAAAGATGTCTGAGAACGGTTCAAGACACCGTGATTGAAAGGTACCAGACGGATGAAGAAATGGCTGATGGGAAACGTCAGAACCGGATATTTACTGAGTACAGCCTGTTCATTGACGAGAAACCTATCAATGGTAGCCTTGAAAGATGCTTGCTGATTAACAGAGAAGCTGACAAGAACAATGTTTCTAAGGACATGAGTGAAAGAATCTCAGAGGCGCTTAGAAATGCTTTCCTTTTTTCAAATCCTGAGTATAAAGAACCTTACTCACAACTTGAATTGAAATTTGAATGATATGGGAAAGCAGGAAAGTATGGATGACTGGTTCCAGACGGATAAGGATTGGCCAAAGTTGAAAGGGAACTGAAGATTGAGCAATGGGTTGAAGTAACTATTTACTACGGATATGCAGAAAAACAAGTAAGCTTATATCACTACAATCTTCCCCGTGAGATATATTTCCGGTACCAATGGGTAATCAGATGGAGGATGGCGAAATTACAGTGCCAATACCCCAAACAGATTGTATCTACAAGCCTGTACTTCTATGACATGCGTTCAGGAGAGTCGCTTGAGGTGAGTTCCTGCCTATCTAAACTGATTTCGGCCAAAGCCCAGATAACGAAAGCAGAACGCAGGATGAATGAATACATCGGGTACAACCGCCAGAACAACATGTTCTTTAATGAGAGCACGGATGAGGAGCTGGTTAAGTTTAGAGAGAAACTGGAGCGCAAGAAACTCGAGTGTGCAGAGTGCGAAAAGAGGCTTGAACAACTTGTAGAAAAAAGGAGAAATAATAAATGAAAACGAAATTGTATTACTTGTTCCTGGCAGTCATGTGGTGGCTGCTGGGATAGGTGGAAAGGAGAAGTATATGAAGAAAATATTTACCATTGCTTATTCAGAGGAAGAAGCAAACGAAATCGGACACTTCATAATGAGCAAAGGTTATGAAGGTGTACAGAATGATAGTTACCGATATTGTGACTTAGCTATAAAAACAGCAATGAAGCAAAATCATGCACATCACATAGATTGCATATACATAGGAGTTGGAAGTGATTGCATGATAGTAGCAAAGACTAAGAGAGGACTAAGACGCAACGGATTGAAATACATTGAGAAGAAACGAAAATTCTATGAACTATTAAGTAGATATTGAGCGTATGACAAAAGATAGACAAATGACTTTTGGAAAATATAAAGGGGAAGATATAAAATATATCATACTTACCCATATAGGTTATATTATGTGGTGTTTTGAAAATATAGAATGGTTTAAGTTGACAGATGAAGAACAGGATTTATATGACGCGATAGCCATAATGATTAAGAAGGAACGCTTGCCAATGACTTTTCCGGTTGAAATGATGTATAAGCATATAAAAGACAGAGAGTCATATGAAAAGTTAAATACTCCATTTACATTCAATTATGGATATATATCTTTAAGAATGTCTGAAAAGGATAATCCAATATTCAACACCATTGAAAAATACATTACACACAGAATACGTAGAAATAGTACGAAAGAATGTTCGTCATTCGAAAGTCTTTCAGGAGATTTGACTGGTCTTTCACATAGCATGAATAAAGAAATAGAAAGAGCTCGGCTTAATGGTGAGAGTGATGAAGAAATATATGGTTATTGGGGTAGTATGAATGATTATAAGGATTTATACTAAAAAATTATGACAAAAGATGACATTAAAAAGGCGGCAGAAGAATATGTCAAAGAAGCTTGTCGTCCACTTTGGAGAGCTGGTTATGAACAGGTCTGTATGGCCGATTTCATGGAAGGCGCTAAATGGCGTGTTAAAGGCGTATGGCATGATGCAAAAGAAGAACCTAAATATGACAAATATTTCCTTTATGAAAACGTTGTACATGCTTATCATGTCGATGGTATATACCCTTCCGAAGATGAACCTTTTGTATGGGATGATTATGTTAAAGACATGGGTCTTTTAAGATGGGTATACATTAAAGACTTAATACCTGATTTATGAGTATAAAAAAGAGGACTGCAATTCGCAGTCCCCTACAATAATCAGTAATATTGCATTTTGATAACGCTTTTCTTTGATAGAATCATATATCCATGAGGATAAAATACCTAAAAGTAAGGGTAAGATAACATTTATAAAAGTGTATGCCATCATATTAGATTCTTTTTTAAGATTTTTGCGGCAATATTACCTAACATCTGACAGGACTCGAACCTGAATATTAAAACCTTGCCATTTTCAGTCACAGATGCTGGCGCAAATATAAATAGTATTATTATAAAAAGCAAAAGTATGAAAGCAATATCCATCAAACAACCGTGGGCAAGCTTAATCGCTCACGGTATCAAAGACATCGAGAACCGGACTTGGAAGTGTCCTCAGAAATACATCGGCCAAAGGGTGCTTATTCATGCAAGCAACAGTAAGGGAGTAGGTTGGATAATGAACAGTGAGCAAAGAGTACAAATTCTAGTTCATCCTTCAGAATTAGCAGGTGTAGACTGCAACAAGTTACCTCGTGGTGCTATCATCGGCAGCGTGGTTATATCCGATTGCGTACAAAACCATCCTTCAGTATGGGCAGAGCAAGGTTGCTGGAACTGGGTGTTGAAAGACGCGGTTCTGTTTGATAAGCCGATTATGAATGTGAAAGGGAAACTTAGTTTTTGGGAGTTTCAGGTCATCTCATTAAGGAAGATGACCTGAAAAATGTTAGCGTTTAATAACTTTGACTACTTCAATTAATCCACGTAGATTACTGCGTGATGCTAAATAGCTTTCAGCATCTTGTTCTGATTTAAATTCCATCACATCGGAAACCTTAAGGGTTGACGCCATATTGTTTTTTTGCTTTACAAAATTAAAAGTTTTATTAGACAAATAGGAATGTCCCTCGTCTTCAATTCTTCTTAAAATATAAACTATTTCCATAATAAATGAGATTAAAAATCACTTTAAAGAAATAGCAAAAACCATGCCAAATAACTTACTGACAACCCTTGTCAGTGCTTTGTGAATACCCGGTAACTGCTTTGTGGCGGTTATCGGGTATTTTATTTTCAACCAATTAAAATCAATAAGAATCTTTGGAAAATAGGATTCTTATTATTCAATCAAGTATGAAATGAGGTCGTACAAATCTTTCAATAGCTTAATTATTGGATAACCGTTAAGTTGTTCCTGATACATAAAGTAAAATACCTTTACAGAAGCTTTCATGAGTAAATTTTTGAAATTCATAATTAATCTCGCCTCCGATTATATCAGTCTACCGACATGGTACACTTCACCCGAAAAGCGAAATTGGCTTCTGCTTCTGCGAAACTACAAATCAGCTTTCAAATAAAAAAGGACACTCATTATACAATATTGATAATCAGTCTATTATAAAAAACTTTCTTAATTATATCACGAATCTAAGTTGAATCAATCTAAATAACAGAGTGATAAATATATGAGTTATTAAAATCAAAATCATTATGAACTTAAACAAATTGAGAGATAAAGCCTACCAGTGCGCAGTAGCCCACGGATGGCATGAAGAGAACCTGAGTGACGAACATTTCCTTTGTCTGGTCATATCCGAACTTATGGAAGCGGTGGAGGCAGATCGGAAAGGAATGCACGCTAACCGGGCTAATTTTGAATATTGCATGAAACAAAGGAAACGTGATGATGGGGAATTCATGTACGCTTTCAAGCAAGATATTAAAGACAGCGTGGAGGACGAACTTGCCGATGCTTGTATCCGTATGTTGGATTTGGCCGGACTGAGAGGATATGATTTAGATAGCTTCGACTACGAAGGAAGCGATACGGAAGATTACTCTGATATGACCTTCACGGAGTCCATGTTTAGAATCTGTGTCTATGTCACCGACAACTTCTACAGGGATGAACCATTTATCCTCCTGAATGAGATATTCGCTTTCTGCCGGGACAGAAATATCGACATCTTCTGGCACATCAAGCAGAAAATGAAATACAATGAACTTCGTCCGTATAAGCACGGAGATAAAAGCTACTGACCATGAAACATGTATTCTACGCCTTAATCATCATACAAGCCTTGTACGAGCTTGCAAAGCTGTTCAGATGTAAATTCCTTATACCGACATGTAAAAGTCTTTCAGAAGCTGGATAAGGCATCAAAAAGATGGTATCTGATGGCGCATCCGTGGCTTCATGTTGCATTCTTCATGGATACCATCGGACTTTTATTGCTGGGGATGGGATTGTTTTCAAGCCAGTGGGTGTGTTTCCTTGTTGTCCTGATTATGAGCTTCAGCCAGATCCAAAAGCTGGGAGCATGGGCGGTGTTCCTGGACAGTCTGGTTACGGTTATCATCTACGCTTTCGCCATCCTGAACGCATATCACTTGGCATAAAATAAAAAAGGGAGCCAGCCCACACGATTAGAAGCCAACTCCCCCACACGATTTTGATGCAAATATAAGAATTTCCAACTAAATAA
>ENA-OQHA01000077-OQHA01000077.1-human-gut-metagenome-genome-assembly--contig:-NODE-77-length-49438-cov-3.617124_pt1 | contig 49438 bp, 83 predicted proteins | sample MGYA00242558_ERZ504707 | MGnify/ENA primary metagenome ERZ504707 (study PRJEB26092, sample SAMD00036197) | human gut metagenome | host: Homo sapiens | study: EMG produced TPA metagenomics assembly of... | reverse complement strand
CAAAAGTCTTATCGTGCAAGCACGAACGACTTTTTGACCTTTTCCCCCTGGTATTATCTGAAGTACTCAACACCAGATTCGAAAATCTTGATATCCTGCTCTCCGTAGATATTTACAGCTACACCTGCGTCACGACGCTCGCTGTGTGCCATCTTTCCGAGAACACGTCCATCCGGGCTTGTGATACCTTCGATGTTCATATAAGAGCCGTTTACATTGAACTCGCCCTCATAGCCAGTCTCATCTACCGGTACATACTCGGTTGCGATCTGTCCGTTTTCTTTGAGTTTCTTCAGCCACTCATCGTTTGCAACAAAACGTCCCTCACCGTGGGAAGCCGGGTTGCAGTAAATTCCGCCAAGCTGTGCTTTCTGAAGCCATGGAGACTTGTTGCTGACAACCTTTGTGTAAACCATCTTGGATACGTGACGGCCGATGGTATTGTAGGTCAGTGTCGGAGAATCCTCTTTCTGACCACAGATCTCGCCGTACGGTACCAGTCCCAGTTTGATCAGGGCCTGGAATCCGTTGCAGATACCAAGTGCCAGACCATCGCGCTCATTGAGAAGCTTCATAACTGCCTCTTTGATCTTCTCATTCTGGAATGCAGTTGCAAAGAATTCGCAGATCCATCCGCTCATCACCTGCTGAGAATCCACCCGGGAACATGATCATCTGTGCCTGGCTGATAGCTTTCTCAAAGATCTCCACAGAATCATGGATATCTTCTGCTGTCAGGTTTTTGAATACTTTTACATCTACTTCAGCGCCTGCTCTCTCAAATGCACGGGTGCTGTCGTACTCGCAGTTTGTTCCAGGGAATACCGGAATGAATACGCGTGGTTTTGCCACTTTATGTTTGCATACATAGATGCTGTCTGCTTTGTAAAGGGAACCGTCATCTGCTTTGACATCCTCGGTTCCTGCTGCTGTCTTGAATACGTTCTCCAGAGTGCCCTCCCATGTGGAAAGTGCCTCTTTCAGAGTGATCTCAGTATCGCCGTAGGAGAATTTCGCATCGTCTGTAACCTCACCGATCACTGTGTAAGTGATAGCAAGCTCGCCGACTTTTCCATCCGGAACTTCGCAGATGATATCTCCGAATGCCGGGGCAAAGAAATCTCTTGGATCAAGGCTATGCTCGATCTTCACGCCCATACCGTTACCAAATGCCATCTTGCTGACTGCTGCGGCGATTCCGTGACGGTCAAGTGCATATGCGGAGATCACACGGCCAGCTGGATATCCTGATGTAATCTGTCATACTGCTCCATAAGAGCCGGATAATCCGGAAGGTCATAAGCATCCTTCGGTGCACGGAGCCATACTAGTTTGCTTCCTGCTTTTTTGAGCTCCGGTGTGATCACATCTTTTACTTTTGCAACATCCACTGCGAAAGATACCAGTGTCGGAGGAACATCAATGTCATTGAAGGTTCCGGACATACTGTCCTTACCGCCGATGGAAGGAAGGCCGAATCCGATCTGTGCCGCATAAGCGCCAAGCAGTGCGGAGAACGGCTGGCTCCATCTCTTCGGATCTTCGGTCATACGACGGAAGTATTCCTGGAATGTGAAGCGGATCTTCTTATAGTCACCACCGGTTGCAACGATCTTGGCAACAGATTCGGTTACTGCGTAAGATGCTCCATGATACGGGCTCCAGGAGGAAAGGTATGGATCGAAGCCATAGCTCATCATGGTAACTGTCTCTGTTTTTCCGTTCTGTACCGGAACCTTTGCAACCATGGACTGTGTCTCTGTCAGCTGATATTTGCCACCGTGAGGCATAAATACGCTGCCTGCGCCGATGGAACCGTCAAACATCTCCACGAGACCTTTCTGTGAGCATACATTCAGGTCAGCGAGAGTATCCAGCCATTTTTTCTTTACATCTGTGACATCCGGACGTTTTTCGAAAAGGTTTCCGTCTTTGGACGGGATCTCAACCTCAACGGAAGTCTCCTGATGTGCACCGTTGGTATCCAGGAATGCACGGGAAATATTTACGATCTCTTTTCCTCTCCAGTTGAGGACAAGGCGTGGCTCCTTGGTTACAACTGCAACAGGAACTGCCTCAAGATTCTCTTCATTTGCATATTTCAGGAAAGTATCCACATCTTTCGGGTCAACTACAACAGCCATACGCTCCTGAGACTCGGAGATGGCGATCTCCGTTCCATCAAGACCTGCGTATTTCTTCGGAACTTTGTCAAGGTCGATCTGAAGTCCCGGTGCCAGCTCACCGATGGCAACGGAAACACCGCCTGCACCGAAGTCATTACATTTCTTGATGATATGGCTGACTTCTTCCCTGCGGAACATTCTCTGGATCTTACGCTCTGTCGGTGCGTTACCTTTCTGCACCTCTGCGCCGCAGACCTCGATGGAAGCCTCTGTGTGAACCTTGGAAGAACCGGTAGCACCGCCGATACCGTCACGGCCAGTACGTCCTCCAAGAAGGATGATGATATCTCCCGGATCGGAATTCTCACGGATAACCGCACGTCTCGGGGCAGCACCCATAACCGCACCGATCTCCATACGTTTTGCAACGTAGTCCGGATGATAGATTTCTTTTACAGAACCGGTTGCAAGACCGATCTGGTTTCCGTAGGAGCTGTAGCCGTGAGCTGCGCTGCGGACAAGTTTCTTCTGCGGAAGTTTACCTTTCAGAGTTTCTTTTACGGATACGGTCGGATCAGCCGCACCGGTTACACGCATTGCCTGATATACATAGGTACGTCCGGAAAGCGGGTCACGGATGGCACCGCCAAGGCAGGTAGCCGCACCACCGAAAGGCTCGATCTCGGTCGGATGGTTGTGGGTCTCGTTCTTGAAGTTGATCAGCCACTCTTCTTCTTTTCCGTCCACATCCACCGGTACCACGATACTGCAGGCATTGATCTCATCGGACTCTTCCTGGTCTGCAAGTTTCCCTTCTGCTTTCAGTTTCTTCATTGCCATAAGAGCAAGATCCATCAGGCAGACAAATTTGTCATCACGGCCTTTGTACATGTTCTTATGGGCATCCAGATATTCTTCGTATGTTTTTTCGATTGGAGCCTTATAGTCGCCTTCATCAAACTTCACGCTGGTAAGCTCTGTGGAGAATGTGGTATGACGGCAGTGGTCAGACCAGTATGTATCCAGAACACGGATCTCTGTCATGGAAGGATCACGTTTCTCTTCTTTGTTAAAATAATTCTGGATGTGCTGGAAATCCTTGAATGTCATGGCAAGGTTCAGAGAATCGTACAGTTCTTTCAGATCAGCCTCAGCCATATCCTTGAATCCGTCAAAGATCTTCACATCCTCAGGATCCGGGAATACAGTTACCAGTGTCTCCGGTTTCTCAAGTCCTGTCTCACGAGAGTCTACCGGTTGATGCAGTGATGTTTGATCGCCTCAAACTCTGCGTCTGTCACAGTTCCTTCAATTACATAAGTAGTTGCGGAGCGGATGATCGGTGCCGCATTCTCATCCAGGAACTGTACACACTGTACAGCGGAGTCTGCTCTCTGGTCAAACTGTCCAGGGAGGAATTCTACTGAAAATACACGTGCGCCCTCTGCCACATCAAATTTCTCAAGATACAGATCATCTACCGGCGGCTCTGCAAATACGGTCTTGCAGGCTTTCTCAAATACTTCATCGGAGATATTCTCCACGTCATAACGGATCAGCTCACGGACTGCTGTCACAGTGCTGATGCCAAGATAATGTTTGATCTCATGTTTCAGTTCCTTTGCTTTTACTGCAAAGGCAGGTTTCTTTTCTACATACACACGTCTTACGTTGCTCATAGAAGGCTCCTTTCTCTATATCCGATAATAAGGATGGTAAACGTGCAGAAAGCATTTCTGTCTTTCTTTTCTGCTGAAATATAGTATCATAGGAAATATCATTAGTAAAATTAATATATCTTATATCATTTATAAGCGGAGGATTTTTACATATGGATATCAATCTTGAACTCTACAAAGTATTTTATTACGTGGCCACAACCCTTAGCTTTTCGGAGGCTTCCAGACAGCTTTTTATTTCCCAGTCTGCAGTCAGCCAGGCGGGTCAAAAACCTGGAGAAAAAGCTGGGCCACACCTTATTTGTGAGAAGCACCAAACGGGTGATCCTGACTCCTGAGGGGGAGCTTCTTCTCCAGCACGTAAAACCCGCCCTTTCCATGCTTAACGAAGGAGAGGCAGCCCTTTCCGGCGAAGGGAATCTTACCGGCCAGCTTCGGATCGGTGCCAGCGATACTCTGTGCCGTTATTTCCTCATTCCTTATCTCCGCCGGTTCCACAAGGACCACCCGAAGTGCGGATCAAGATCATCAACAGCACTTCCATCGGATGTGCGGAGCTTCTGGAAAACGGCCAGGCAGAACTGATCGTCACCAACTACCCCAACTCCCGGCTTTCTTCCCACACCAAACTTCAGACTGTACTGGAATTCCGTGATATCTTCGTGGCAAACCCGGATTATTTTACCATGGGAAAAACACCTCTTTCCCTGGAAAATCTTCTGGATTATCCCATCCTGATGCTTGCTCCGAAGAGCACCACCAGCGAATACCTTCATCAGGTATTTGCGGCCCAGGGACTGAAGCTGCTGCCTGAGGTGGAGCTGAACAGCAACGATCTTCTGATCGACCTTGCGGAAATCGGACTTGGCATTGCCTGTATCCCGGACTATAGCTCCGCAACCGTCCGGGTCTGGAACCTGTCCATCTGAAAACACCTCTGCCCGCAAGAAGTGCCGTGATCGCTCATCATGAAGCACTGCAGCTTTCCCAGGCTGCCCAGTGCTTTCTTAAATATTTTTCCCAGATCTGATACGATCAAGTTCCTGCCGCTTACTGCTTTTCACGATCGAAGCAGGATACTTCCCTGATTCAGTAAAAAAAGCCACCGGAATCTGCCATAAGGTTATTACGATCCTTATGTACTCAATTCCGGTGGTCTTTTCTGTTATTGATATCGGTCAGATATTATTCTTATTACTTACGCTTCAGCCTTCGGCATCACGTCTGCTGCCGCGGTGATATACTCATTCTCGATCTTACTAAACAGACCGCTGTCTGCAAGCTCTGCAAGCTTCACGTCAATCGGCATCTTGCCAGAACCGGAACCTTCAATTCTGCAGCGATCTCATCGATATGGCTCTCGCCAAAGACCTTGATCTCTTTTCCGCAGTCCGGACATTTCACATAGCTATAGTTCTCCACGATTCCAAGGACCGGAACCTTCATCATATCAGCCATGTTATAGGCCTTCTTGACGATCATGCGGACCAGATCCTGCGGGGAAGTAACGATCACAACACCCTCGATCGGCAGGGACTGGAATACTGTCAGCGGAACATCTCCGGTTCCTGGCGGCATATCTACAAAGAGATAATCCAATTCACCCCAGATCACATCACTCCAAAACTGTTTTACCATATTGCAAGGACCGGACCTCTCCAGATCACCGGTGTCTCCTCATCCGGAAGAAGAAGGTTTACAGACATAACCTCGATTCCATTTGCAGTTGGCATCGGATAGATCCCGTTGTCACTGCCCTGTGCATTGCCCTTAATGCCATACATCTTCGGAATGGACGGACCGGTGATATCAGCATCCATAATGCCCACTTTATATCCCTTGGAAGCCATCAGGTTTGCCAGGGAGCCTGTTACGAAGGATTTACCCACGCCTCCCTTTCCGCTGACAACTCCGATCACATGTTTTACGTCAGAAAAAACATTTGGTTCTGCCATGAGGCTCTGGTTTTTTTCTCTCCGCAGCCTTCACAGCTTGATTTGTTGCAGGATGTATTGCTACACTCTTTTGCCATAATAGATTCCTCTCATTCTTTGTATTTACACTGACAGAACTGGCTCTCTGTCCGTGCATTTTTCTCATTCATGATCTCTCATGAACTCCTTACCTTACTTCATAAATCTGTCGATTGCTTTTTCCAGTTCTTTGATAGCATCCCTGTCTCCATGCTCTACTGCATCCACGATGCAGTGTTCTATATGATCCTGCAGTATGATCTTGCCTGTATTATTGATCGCAGATTTTACGGCTGACAGCTGGATCAGCACTTCGCTGCAGTCACGTCCTTCCTCCACCATACGCTTAATGGATTCCATATGACCAATGGCCCTGGAAAGTCTGTTGAGTACGGCTTGGTCTGTGCGTGGCTGTGATGATGAGGATGTGTGCTATCGTGAGTATGCACATGTTCCTGTTCCCCGTGGGTATGCTCAAGAACGGTTCCATCCTCGAGAACGTGCACATGTGTTTCTTTCATGTGTATTTCCTCCTTCAGATCTCCGTGAAAGAACAGCGCTGCCGGATCATAGATGTCTGAATGTCAAAAATGATGGTTCCGTCTTCCAGTACTGTCTTCTCGTAGGAGACATCCTTCCCCTGAAATTTCTGTTTCACATACGCTTCCGGATCTGCAATCTCCACTTCTTCCACAAATACATCACGCATCTGATTTCTCGGACATTTGTTAAAAATTTCCCAGATTACTTCGTACTCTTTCATCTGTGCCTGTTCCTTTCTTCGTCATCTTATCTATTATAATAATTTTATGTTTTTTTGTCAAAAATAATTGCACTCACGCAAATATTGTCGTATGATACATATTAAAAATATTACTGCTCTGTCCGTGGGCAGTAAACATATATTAATGTGATAAATCAAAGGAGATAAATTTCATGCAGCTTTTAAAAGACAGAATTCTGACAGACGGCGTAGTAAAAGAAGGAAATATTTTAAAAGTGGACAGCTTCCTGAATCATCAGATGGATATTGACCTGATCAACGAGGTCGGCAAAGAATTCAAGAAACGTTTTGACCACTGTCCAATCACCAAGATCCTTACCATCGAGGCTTCCGGTATCGGTATTGCCTGTATTGCGGCACAGTATTTCCATGTACCGGTTGTATTTGCCAAGAAAGCACAGAGTGTGAACCTTGACGGCGAGATGTACACCACCAAGGTAGAGTCTTTCACCCACAAGAAAGTTTACGATGTGATCCTTTCCAAGAAATTTCTCGGACCGGAAGATCACGTACTCCTGATCGATGATTTTCTTGCCAATGGCTGTGCACTTCTCGGTCTGATCGACATCGTTAAGAAATCCGGCGCAACTCTTGAAGGAGCCGGAATCGTTATCGAAAAAGGCTTCCAGTCCGGCGGACAGACCATCCGTGACATGGGTATCCATCTGGAATCCCTTGCTATCATTGATTCCATTGCTGATGGCAAACTTACTTTCCGTGAATAAGATTTATCATAAAAATACTCCTGAACTTATATACATTGTTTCCGGGAGTATTTTTATTTTTATCACAGCCGGATCATGATGTCATTTCTGATCTATGCAGCTGCATCCTTTTCTGGCTTCTCTGAAGGTGTCGGAGTTACTGTTTTCTCCGGTGTCGGTGTTCCGGAATTTCCGTCTCTTCCTTTTCCGATGAAGCCGATACAGCTTCCGTTGTATTTTCATCTATATCCGGTTCTTCCGTCACCGTAGCTTCCGGTGTCACTGTCGGCGTTGGTGTGGCAGTTGCCTCCGGCATGATTTCATTCTCTTCATAATATCCGTCATCCACAATCATCTGATAATTATCTGCATCGATCAGCTGGATATCACTGGTCACAGTTCCCACGATCTTGGTCCCGTTATCATACTGCTCATAATCGGATATCTCCGGTTTCTCCCCTTTCAGAAGAGCATCTACCATCGTTACACAGTCATTTGCCAGTACACGGTTATCAAACAGCAGATCATCCTCAATCTTTCCCTGGATCACAGCTGTCACTGCTTCTGCCTCACAGCCGCCTCCTGTGATCATAGGCCAGCCATCCTCTCCAGACACATATCCAGCATCCTCCAGAGCATCCACAGCCCCAAGTGCAAGGTCATCGGCACCTGTGCAGATAATATCCGGCGCACCCTCTGTATAATTCTGAGAAAGGATCTCCGCCATATCATTCTTTGCGGTATTTCTTCCGGAACGCATCACTGCAGTATCATCAAAGGTCAGCTTTCCTGAAGTACATACCAGTGTTCCATCGTCAAAATATTCCTGAAGCTTCTCCATCACTCCATTATAAAAGAACAATGCGTCACGATCATCCGGAGAGCCCATAAGGAACTCAATGGTCAGAGTTTTCTTTTCTTCCCGTGCTTTCTCCAGATCCATTTTTTTTATGATGGAATCTCCCACCATTTTTCCGGCTTTTCTTGTATTAAAGGTAACATAATAGTTGACCTTATCTGTATCCATGATCAGCTGATCGTACGAAATCACGGGAATGGATTTCTCGTACACCTGCTCCAGCACATCGTTCAGGCTGTAAGCATCTGCAGGTGCGATGACAAGTGCAGAAAGCTCTTCATCGTCCAGGATGGACTGGATCTGGGATACCTGCGTATCACTGTCTTCATCTGCCCAAAATATCTCTGCATCATATCCATCATCTTCCAGTGTATTCTGAAGAGTTTCTCCATCAGCAGACCAACGGGGATCATCTGCTGATGAAGGCAGAAACACACCTACTTTCTTATCTGCTGCCGCAGTTTCTTTTGCTTCTTCTTTTTCTTCTTTCTCTGCATCATCGCTGTTTTTGGCTTTTCCTTCCGGGTCTTCAGACTCCACACTTTCATTGGCTGCCTCTGTCGCCTCTTTGTTTTTTCACAGCCGGAAAAGGCTGCCGTAAAGACAAAGCTCCCACAAGCAGGATTGCTGTTTTTTTCTTCATGATCAAATCTCTCCTATAAGCCTTTATAGTCCTTTGCCAGTGATTTCAGATAGTCTCTGTAGGCGGCTGCAGATTTCTTGGGTTTCAGGATACGTACACTGCCGCCCATCCCGGTCAGCCAGCCGTAGAATTTTCCATTTTCCGGAAGCTCTGCAGTTACCGTCAGATCTCCACTATCTTTCATCTTATATTCTGCATCTGTGCCGAAAAAGTCACGCACCTCCGCCTGTACAGCTCCGGTACAGAGAAGTTTTATTTCTTTTTTTATGGTTCCGGCTGAAGCCTCAAGAAGCTTCCGGTACCCTGTCACAGAGGTCTCATGAATATCTTTAGTTTCATGAATCTCCTTAGCTTCCGCAGTCAGCCCAGGTTCTTCAGACGGCTGTTCCTCTCCGGCACTCTCACCGGCAAGATAATACCCACCCGGCCGTTCTCTTGTATAACGGATATCCATTCCAAAAGAACGTAATACCTCCACATCATCATAAATGCTCTTTCGCTCTGCACGGATTCCCTGTTTCTCAAGATTCTCAAGGATCTTCTGCATAGATATTACCCGATGCTCCCCTGTTTCCCGCAGCATTTTTTCAAGGTACAGGATCTTCGCCTTCTGATTGTTTGATTTTGCCATACTGCCCTCTTATCCTTCGTTTTTTACAAAGCGATGGAAAATATAGGAGTTTGCCTCCTGTTCCTCGCTGTCGTCCAGTTTCTCAAGTTCGATCTTTTTACCGTATTTCTTTTCTAGTGCACGGCTGATCAGAAGATCTGCAAGCTGCGGGTTCTTGGGAAGAAGCGGTCCGTGAAGATACGTACCGATCACATTTTTGTATACAACCCCTTCCTCACCGGATTGTCCGTCATTTCCGTATCCTGACAGAACCTTTCCCAGGGATCTGTTGTTTCCGATGGTGGTACGCCCTCCATGATTTTCAAAACCTACGATGGGCATATCAAAAAGATCGCTCTGCATCACAATGTTTGCAATAAGGCGGCCTTTTCCCTGCTCAGTGCTCATATCTACAAGCTTCAGACCCTCGATCATTCCCTGATCAGTTTTATAATAATTTCCAAGGAGCTGATACCCTCCACAGATTGCGATCACAACTCCATTGTCTTCCACATACGCCTTGAAATCCTTCTGGATTTCCTTCAGCTTTTCACATACCAGCATCTGTTCTCTGTCGGAGCCACCGCCAAGAAGTACGATATCCAGTTTGGAAAAATCGATTCTGTCATCCAGTTCATAAGCTATGGTTTCTGCCTCGATTCCTCTCCAGAGACAGCGCTTCATCAGACACTGGATATTTCCTCTGTCACCGTAAAGGTTCAGAAGATCCGGATATAAATGCCCTATCGTTATCTTCATTTCTCACCCTCCAGTTTCTTCAGGATATTTCTGGTGCCAAACAGCGCCGTATAATTTACAAGTACATAAAGATTGCCGCATCCATCCCCGATTCGTTTGCGGATGGCTGTCTCCACATCATTTTCCAGTATGGACGGGATATCCACATATTTCAGACGGAGGCGCATATCCTGACACCGGATACCACTGACTGTGATGGAATTGATATTGTCACCTCCGAAAAGATCAAAATCCACATCCCAGAGCCAGGAGATATCTTTTCCATCCTGTGCATTATCATTGATCACAATGATGATATCCTTTGGTGATCCGTCCTGCATCACAGCTGAAATGTTCTGGTTAAAACCGGCCGGATTCTTGGCAAGATTCAGAACAACACTGGTGCCCTTGATCCGAAACTGTTCATTGCGTCCGTTCTCCGGATTAAACTTCCGGAGCATCTCATTAAAATGCTCCGCCTTAAAGCCTGCGGTACGAATTCCCGCATAGGCAGCCAGAATATTATACACATTATAGAATCCCTTATAATTGGCCACGATCCGTTTATCCTCCACTGTAAAGGCAATCTGATCATCCACCTTCACATCTGTGGCATCAAAGTCGATCTCCGGACGTTTAAAGCCGCATTTCGGACATCTGTAGTCTCCCAGCTGACTGTAATGATAGAAGCTGTAGATCAGCCTTTCTCCACAGCATTTACAGAACCGGCCCTCACGGATCTCGTTTGTTTTGTTCTCGATCACCGGTTTGCTGATCCCGTAGGTTACAAAAGGATTTCCGCAGTCCATGGCAAGATATGCAGACAATGCATCATCACCATTGACAATGACCTTCATATCCGGAACCTTTTTCATCATTTCTTCCAGGATATTCATAGTGATATCGATCTCGCCATAACGGTCCAGCTGATCACGGAACAGATTGGTCATAACCATATAATCCGGTCTGATCCTTGTGAACACATGTCTTGTGGATGCCTCATCCACCTCGATACAAGCATAATCCGCATCCAGTTTTCCGCTGAATTTTGCCCCCAATACAAAGGCTGCCACAACTCCGTTGAGCATGTTGGAACCGGTATGATTGCAGATGACCTTTTTTCCCTCTGCCTCAAGGCCTGCGCACAGCATGTTATTGGTTGTGGTCTTTCCGTTGGTTCCGCATACTACAAATATTTTTTCTCTTACCTGAGAAGAAAGCTCTTCCAGGATATCCGGACAGATCTTCATCGCGACCTTACCGGCCCAGGTCACACCCTGCCGGCCCATAAGCTTGCAGACATGTCCTGTGATCTTTGCTGCCATCACAGCAATGGTTGTTCTTATTTTCATAATCTTCTGATTCCTTTGTTTTTATTTCTCTTACCACAGATCTTCCGCTGTCAGGAAATCGGTACAGATTCCTTCTGCTCCCTGCGAAATGTATCTTCTGGCCTGGTCACGGTCATTGACCGTATAAACATACAGACTGATCCCGTTTTTTTCAAAGATCTTCTCCGTTTCTTCTGACCAATACTCCCAGTATACTGTTGCTGCCGGAATTCCCTTTCTTTACAGAAGGATGCAATATACTCCAGCTCTTCCACAGAATACTCCTGCCACAGTGAATATACATAGGAAGGAAAAGAATAGAGCATGGCCGTTCCGGGAAACATTGCTTCATTGTAGATTTCCGGAATGATCCGATCCAGCGTCTCACCGGCACCTGCATTCCTGGCGATTTCCACATAATCACTGTAATCCTCCAGTGTTCTCTGATAATTGCGAAGAGAATACTGTTTGGAATCGATCAGCACATATGCATCCGGATAATCTTTCAGAAGAAGGAAAAATCCTCCAGTGTCATGGGGGTGTATTTCCCATATATTTTACTTTGTCTGAATTCCTTTTCTGTAAGGACTTTTTTTCCGTTGCCATCCCACTGTCCCATGGAATCGTTCCAGTTATGCCTGCAGACCCATACTCCATCGGATGTCCTGGAAAGATCCAATTCAAAAAGACGAACTCCCTGTTCATACATGAACAGAAATCCCTCTCTGGAATTCAGGTAATCCTTTCCGTCCATACCTCCCAGAGCATGTGCAATGGTCCTGTAGTCCTTCCAGCTAAATCCTCCTGATGTATTCCGGGCAGTTTCTGTTTCCGGGAAACTACCTCCCAGAAGAAAAAGCGATACAAACAGTATTTCCAATGTCAGTATAAAACGTCGCATCATCTCAGGCAACAAAAAAATGCACAAGACGTAAAGGAAAACATTTCCTCGCTGCTTTCCTTTTTATCTTCTGCAAATTTATCATATCCGGGAACCTGTCCCAAACCATTCCTATATTGTTTCTGTCCGTGAATACCAAAAGTCCCACCGACCATGTTTATCATCCTTTCGCATACGTGTAGTCGTATTTCATACATTACCGATTGTACGCTAAAAAAGGATAATAATCAAGTTAATCCTCTTCTTCCTCGTTATATTCCTGCTGAAGTCTCAGATATTCATCATATTTCTCGTGTGCATTCCGGTTATAGGATCGGGAGATCGGTATTACATGCTCTCCGATATGGAAGCTGTCATTTTCAGCTCCTGTGACCCGTTCCATATTTACTATAAAGCTCTGATGACACCGCAAAAATGTACCGTCGTCAAGCTGTTTTTCGAAGTCTTTCAGCTTACCTCTGCACTGGAGTATGCTTCCGTCTGTCCTATGGAAATTCACGATATGCAGACTGCTGGTAATATAGCTAACCTGACTGTAGCGTAAAGTATACACACGGGCACGATACTGAAAATGGATCACCCGCTCATCATTCCCGTCGCTAAGTCGCTTCTTCAGTGGTTCCATTACATATTCCAAAGTTTCTTCGGTCACAGGTTTCAGTAAATAGTTATATGCAAACAGGTCAAAAGCATTTCTGTAATATTCATCGCTTCTACTCATAAAAGCACTGCCACTGACATTTCTTTTTCATGTATCTTCCGTATTGTTTCCAGTCCGTCTACTTTCTTTGAATCAATGTTCACAAAGATTGCATCATAAGGTTTCCTTTTCTTTTCCAATTCTTCCAATAAAAGCTCGCCGCTTTTAAATATCCGAATTTCTGACCCTGGAACGATCCGCTCAAGCTGTTTGTGAAGTTTTCTCGCATCCGCCTGCATATCATCACAAATGGCAATGGTCATCATCGTCATATTTATGTATCCCCTTTTACTCCATCATTGTTACTTTTTGTTCTATATATTATACCATGATTTGTTATTCAAATTATGATATCTTAATGTAATTTATGGTCGAAAACCCACCATTTATGCATTTTTTCGAGTTTTTTGGAATATTAAAAAGGACATCTGCATTTCTGCAAATGTCCTTTAAATCGGTCAGAAGTAAATTATACAAGCTCGATAAGAACTTCCATTGCTGCATCGCCTTTACGCTGTCCGATCTTAACGATTCTTGTGTAACCACCGTTACGATCTGCGTATTTCGGAGCGATCTCGCTGAACATCTTGTCAACCATGTCAACTTCTTTTGTATTTTTCTTTCTGCCAGCGCCCTTAGCAGGAACCTCTGTTACAGGATAGAAAACTTTCATCATCTCACGACGTGCATGAAGTCTGGAAGGAGCATCTTTCTTGATCTCTTTCTGAACTTCATCGTAAACTGTTTTCTTTTTGCCGTCTACGACTTCTTTTACACGTTTTCCGTCAGCATCTTTACGAGCAACCTTAGCTGTTACTGTAACTGTCTCGAAATTGTCTTTCTCACGTACAGCCATAGCGATAAGTCCCTCAGCGATCTTACGGATCTCTTTAGCCTTAGCTTCTGTTGTCACGATCTTTCCGTGATGAAGAAGGTTTGTAACCTGATTTCTGAGAAGTGCTTTTCTCTGGTTAGATGTTCTGCTTAATTTTCTATATTTTGCCATTTTATTATCCTCCATCTGTGGGACACCAGGACATGCTTGTTCGGTCTTACTGTCCTGCTGCTGACACCCCACTCATTACTCTGTTTCCGGATTATTCCTCTGTAGGCTGGAGCTGAAGTCCCAGCTCTTTGAGTTTTGCAAGTACTTCCTCTAAGGATTTGCGGCCCAGATTACGAACCTTCATCATATCGTCAGAAGTCTTGTTGCATAATTCTTCAACCGTATTGATACCGGCTCTCTTAAGGCAGTTGTAGGAACGAACAGAGAGCTCAAGCTCATCAATGCTCATCTCCAGAACCTTTTCCTTCTCATTGTCTTCTTTCTCGATCATAACCTCTGCGGTCTTAGCATTCTCGGAAAGATCAATGAACAGGTTTAAATGCTCGCTGAGAACCTTTGCTGCAAGGCTGACTGCCTCATCCGGATCAAGTGTTCCATTGGTATATACATCCAGTGTAAGCTTGTCGAAGTCAGTTACCTGACCAACTCGTGTATTCTCTACGATCATGTTGACTCTGTCTACCGGTGTGTAGATCGCATCCACTGCGATCATACCGATCGGCATGTCATCGGTTTTGCCTTTGTCTGCACTGATATAGCCACGTCCCTTGGTAATGGTAAGCTCCATGGCCAGTCTGCAGTCTTTTCCACCGTTCAGGGTTGCGATCACCTGATCCGGGTTCATGATCTCAATATCCTGATCTGCCTGGATATCAGCTGCTGTAACAACACCTTTGCCCTCACACTCAATGTATGCGGTCTTCGGCTCATTGTCACTGCTGTGATTCTTAATGGCAAGAGATTTCAGATTCATGATGATTTCGGTCACATCTTCCTTCACGCCCGGAATGGAGCTGAATTCATGAAGTACACCATCGATCTTCACCTGGCTTACTGCAGCTCCCGGAAGGGAGGACAGCATAATTCTTCTTAAAGAATTGCCAAGGGTAGTACCATAACCTCTTTCCAGAGGCTCTACAACGAATCTTCCAAACTTCTTATCTTCGGATATTTCGGTTATTTCGATTTTTGGTTTATTGAAATCAAACACTATAAGGTTCCCTCCTTCTGGGTTAATCAACATTCGAGGGTATTACCAATTTTTATAACTGTAGACACAGTAAACAGTTACTAATTATTTAGAATACAGCTCGACGATAAGCATCTCGTTTACAGGAACATCGATCTGCTCTCTTGTAGGAAGCTCTTTAACTACACCCTTCAGGTTCTCCTGATCAACGTCGATCCACTCCGGAACAAGTCTTCCGCCAGTGATCTCAAGGATTCCTTTATATCTCTCAGAGCCTTTGCTCTTCTCTCTGATCTCAATTGTGTCTCCTGCTTTGCACAGGTAGGACGGAATGTTTACACATTTTCCGTTAACAAGTACGTGCTTGTGATCTACGATCTGACGAGCCTCTCTTCTTGTTCTGGCAAATCCCATACGGAAAACGATGTTGTCAAGTCTGCTCTCAAGCATAACCATAAGGTTCTCACCTGTCTGGCCCTGCATTCTGTCGGCTTTCTTGTAGTAGTTACGGAAAGGTTTCTCAAGAACTCCGTAGATAAATTTTGCTTTCTGTTTCTCTTTTAACTGAAGACCATACTCAGACACCTTGCGGTTTGCACGTTTTAACTGTCTTGTGGACTTCTTATCAATTCCTAAGTAAATCGGATCCAGGCCAAGGGATCTGCATCTTTTCAGAACAGGTACTCTATTTACTGCCATTTCAACTACCTCCTAATTAGACTCTTCTGCGTTTTGGTGGACGGCATCCGTTGTGAGGAACCGGAGTTACGTCACGAATGCTGGTTACTTCAAGTCCGCATGCCTGAAGCGCACGGATTGCAGCTTCACGGCCTGAGCCGGGCCTTTTACCATAACGTCTACTGTTTTTAATCCATGAATTAAAGCAGCCTTTGTTGCAGTCTCTGCTGCCATCTGTGCTGCATAAGGGGTAGATTTCCTTGAACCTTTAAATCCAAGACCACCGGCACTTGCCCATGAAAGAGCGTTTCCTTCGTTATCTGTCAGTGTGACGATTGTATTGTTGAAGGAAGACTGAATGTGTGCCTGTCCGTGTTCAACGTTTTTCTTGACACGACGTTTTGTCGTTTTCTTTGTAACTTTTGCCATTTTAAAACTAACCTACACTTTCCTTTTATTGAAATTAATTAGTTATATCTATAAATTATTTCTTCTTGTTTGCAACAGTTCTCTTCGGTCCCTTGCGAGTTCTCGCATTTGTCTTAGTCTTCTGACCACGAACCGGGAGTCCTTTACGATGACGGATACCTCTGTAGCATCCAATCTCCTGCAGTCTCTTAATGTTAAGGGCGATTTCCCTTCTCAGATCACCTTCTACTGTCATTGTCTCATCAATAACAGCACTCAGTCTCTTAACCTCGTCATCAGTCAGATCTCTGACACGTGTGTCAGGATTAACCTCTGCTTTAGCAAGAATTTTGTCTGCGCTTGGTCTACCAATTCCATAAATGTAGGTAAGACCGATTTCAATACGTTTCTCTCTTGGTAAGTCTACACCAGCTATACGAGCCATGTACTGTTTCCTCCATTTTCTGTTTCTGAAGTTCCGCATATCGTATGTCACTTGCTCTCGCAAGGTGAAATGGGACATATCGACCTGCCTCTTTCTTTTCTAGTTTCCTAATTGGGGTGCCTCGGTAAAACACCCAGCTGTAATTGGCGAATCACAGCCTTTCCGAAATTGCGGATCTTAACCGCTGTTGCCTCTCGGTATTAGGCAATACATGCTTATTATCTGTTCAGTAGAACAACCCTGCCGGGTGTTTCATACTGCAGCCGCACGTTTCACAAACATTCCAAAGAAGTTCCGATATGGAAATCAACCCTGACGCTGTTTGTGCTTCGGGTTCTCACAGATGATTCTGATGGATCCCTTTCTCTTAATGACCTTGCACTTCTCGCAGATCGGCTTTACAGATGATCTTACTTTCACTGGAAATCCTCCTTCCGTAAATTAGTCTCATATCTGCAGTTTCACAGGCGCACTCATACACAGTATTTGCGCGCTTGAAATATATACTAACACCTGTTTTCCTGAAATGCAAGAAAAAATTTTAAAAAAATTTTTGATTTTTTTTACAGGCGTATTATAATGGGTGGCAAAGTCCGGCAGACATATGGAATCTGCTATTTTAATGAAAGGAATCTTTACATATGCATACGGAAATGAAATATCGTTTTCTGATACATTACACCTTATCTTTTATCGGTGGATACCTGGGGCTTTATGCCATTGTGTCAAGAGCAGATCTTTTCGGCAATGCCAGACAGCCAATCTTATTGGTGTTGTGCGGGATCTCATAGGCAGGAATTTTTCGGATATGCTTCTGCGTGTGGGTGCGCTTCTCATATATATGGCTGCTGTTATCCTTACGGTCTGGATCCCAGAGCATTTTTCCGCAGATCTTCGTTTTATCAGTATCGGGATCGATATCTTTGCGATCCTGCTCCTGGGATTCTTTCCTTCCGGAATGTCTCCGGTTGTGGCTCTTTACCCCGTGTTCTTTGCAATGCCTTTCCAGTGGTGTACCTTCAAGGCTCCCGGCGGATATAACAGCTCCACGATCTTTTCCACCAACAACCTTCGCCAGTTCACCACAGCTGTCACTCAGTTCCTTATGAAAAAGGACAGCGCACAGTGCGATAAAGCAAAATTCTACGGAATGACGCTGCTTTCTTTTCATACAGGTGCAGCTTTGTCTCTGATCCTGTATATGACCTGCGGTCTCTCAGGCGTATGGCTCTGTCTGGTTCCTGCCTTCTATGCTGTATGGCTGATCAGTGCAGACCGGAATACCGCAGCCGATACACCGGCAGTTACCCGAAGCACAGCTTCTGACGGCAGCAGCTTCAGAAATCTTTCCTATAAGAAAAAAGAGGCCTGACTTTATTTTAGCTTTGATAAAATAAGAGGAAATGTGATCTGTTTTTACACTGTCACATTTCCTTTTTTGTTTACGCGTAAGCCCCTCTGACGCTTACAGCTTATATGCGTTCGAAATCCAGTATCAGGATTTTGAATGGCCGCAAATTGATTTCATCTATATTTCTCATACTATCCTCATAACATATCAATATGCTCTGTAACTTGTTTAAACATTTCACGGTGTTTACATTGCGCTTACCGGGAAAATCTTTTATAATTATTCCAGAAATCATAAATCCTGCTATATATTTTTGACCGAACATGAATGGAGAATTGAAATGCCCAAAAGTATTTACGAAGATATCTATAAAGATCTGAAAATGAAAATAGAGGACAACACCTTTGCCTATCAGGAGCTTCTGCCTTCCGAAAACACTCTGATCCAGACTTACAGCTGCTCCCGCAATACTCTGCGACGTGCGGTCAGTCTTCTTGTCAGTGACGGCTATGTACAGACCATGCAGGGAAAAGGTGTCCGCAATATCTACCGTCCAAACGAGAAGACTGCTTTCACCATCGGAGAGATCGAAACCTTCAAGGAATCTGCTGCAAGGAACGGTCAGAATGCCCATACGGAGGTGGCTCTTTTTACAGAGCTTTGTATCAGCAAAAATCAGTCAGCTTACACAGGATTTCCCGCTGGTGCAGAAGTATATTATATTCAGCGTATCCATTATCTTGAAGATATCCCGCTGATCATCAACCATAATTATTTTCTGAAGGAATCCGTTCCCGGCCTTACTGCCGAGATTGCCAGTCATTCTATCTATGAATATCTGGAACAGGTGCTTCATATGACCATTGTCAACAGCAAACGTATCATGACTGTGGAAAAGGTTACAGAAATTGATGAAAAATATCTTCATCTGAATGTAAAGGATTATAACTGCGTGGCTGTGGTGTCCAGCCAGACTTATAACAGTGATGGCGTGATGTTTGAGTATACCCAGTCACGGCACAGACCGGATCATTTTCGATTTTATGATAATGCCCTGCGCCGATGAGCCAGGCTCATAACTGCTTCGCAGCTATACGGTTATGAGCAGGTGACAAATGTGGCTCACAAATATCCGCCTAGATCTGTATAGATACCTGGATCTGTATAGATGCTGCAGTTTCCTATTTTCCAAAATTATGTTATACTGAAACGATCAACGGAGAGAGGAAATTTTATTTTTATGAAAAAACGAGAATCTTTTAACAGCCGCTGGGGGTTCATTCTGGCCTGCATCGGGTCTGCGGTTGGAATGGGAAATATCTGGATGTTTCCCACCAGAGTTTCCCTGTATGGCGGGGGATCGTTCCTGATCCCGTATTTTATTTTTGTGGCACTGATCGGCTTTACCGGGGTGATCGGTGAGATGAGCTTTGGCCGCGGGACACGTTCCGGGCCCATTGACGCCTTCGGCATGGCCTGTGAAACCAAATGCAGACGAAGGCTGGGTGAAACACTGGGCTGGATACCGGTGATCGGTGCACTGGCCATGGCTATCGGTTATACGGTTGTTATGGGATGGATCTTCCGATATATGCTCGGAACCTTTACAGGATCTACCCTGGCACCGGCAGATATTGAGTCCTTTGGCGCCAATTCGGAGGCATGGCCTCTGCCTGGGGAAATAATCTCTGGCAGCTGGCTGCTCTTGTGATCTGCATGTTTATCCTGATGTACGGCGTTGGAAGCGGCATCGAAAAGGCCAATAAAGTGATGATGCCTATCTTCTTTATACTGTTTGTGATCCTTGGCATCTATGTTGCCTTTCAGCCGGGAGCTGCTGCCGGATACCGCTATATCTTCCGCGTGGAGCCGGAAGTTCTGGCAAAGCTTCCACCTGGATCTTCGCACTTGGACAGGCATTTTTCTCCCTGTCTGTTGCAGGCAACGGTACACTGATCTACGGATCTTATCTTCCGGACAGCGAAGATATCCCTGCATCTGCTGCAAGGGTAGCACTTTTTGATACTCTGGCTGCTATGCTGGCAGCACTTGTTATCATTCCGGCCATGGCTACCACAGGTGCCAAGCTTGACCAGGGCGGTCCCGGACTTCTGTTCATCTACCTGCCGCACCTGATCAAAACCATGCCTGGCGGACGGATCATTGCCATCATCTTTTTCGTAGCTGTGTTCCTTGCAGGCATGACCTCGCTTATGAACCTTTATGAAGCTCCTATTGCCACAGTTCAGGAAAAAACAGGTCTTGGCCGGATTCCTTCCTGCATGGTGATCTCAGTGATCGGCGTTGTGGTTTCGCTTCTTATCCAGGGCATTGTTTCTGACTGGATGGATGTGCTTTCCATCTATATCTGTCCTCTCGGCGCAGGACTTGCAGGGATCATGTTCTTCTGGATCTTCGGCCGAAGCTATGTGGAAAGCCAGATCAGCAAAGGCCGTGAGAAACCCTTCACGAAATATTTTTATCCGGTGTGTAAATATCTTTATATTCCGGTGTGCTTTCTGGTGCTGATCCTTGGTGTTGTGCTGGGCGGGATCGGATGATAAGGTGATAACATAAGTAAAATAAAAAATTATCTGCATAAACAAATCCCCCGAAAAATGATTTTTTAATCATTTCCGAGGGATTTTTATGTTTTATCTTATAATATTCGTAAAGCCAGGATTTTCGATTTGCTGCATATCCTGAATACACTCACTTCACAGTTTGTCAACAAGTTTAAGTTTTACACTGATTTTCAATTATTCTGCATTCTTAGAGTGTATCCGGTTTCTCCACTTCGTAATCAGACCAGGAAGCAATTGTATCGCTGCCTGAGAAACGTAAAAAAATGTGAGTGATAAACTCCACTTCAAATTCTTTTTCTGCAGAAAAGGCAAAAAAAAAAAGACCCGGCAGCTTAACGCCACCAGGTCGTCTTTTACAATATTTCTTATTTATCTCTCCAGATGATTCTTCCTTTGGAAAGATCATACGGAGAAAGTTCGATCGTTACTTTATCTCCCGGGAGAATACGGATAAAATTCATGCGGAGCTTGCCACTGATATGTGCAAGTACCACATGTTTGTTTTCCAGTTCCACTTTAAACATCGCATTAGGCAGTTTCTCCAGAACAGTGCCTTCTACTTCGATCACATCTGCTTTTGACATTTTTTACCTCCTATGTCATGACAACAATTGCTACTTACAGATTCGTAAGCGTCAGAATCTCTGGTTCCCCATCGGTGATGAGGATCGTGTTTTCATAATGGGCGGAAAGTGAACCATCCATGGTTACCACTGTCCACTCATCGTCCAGCCATGCCACGTCCGCACGACCAAGGTTGATCATGGGCTCGACGGCCAGGGTCATTCCCGGAAGGAGCTTGATGCCCCTGCGCTTCTGCGGGAAGTTTGGAATCTGCGGATCCTCATGAAGATGAGTTCCGATTCCATGTCCTACAAGGTCACGTACAATACCATAACGGTATTTCGCTGCGTGGGCTCCGATGGCTTTGGAAATATCATTTAAATGATTTCCGGCTTTTGCCATTTTCAGTCCTTCAAAAAGCACTCTCTTGTAACCTTAATGAGCTGCTGTGCTTCTTTGGATACTTCACCTACCGCATAGGTACGTGCTGCGTCAGAATGGTAGCCCTTATAAATCAGGCCGGCGTCGATCTTAACCAGATCCCCGTCCTGGATGATCTTCTCCTCGGATGGAATTCCATGCACAACCTCATCATTCAGGCTGATGCAGAAAGAAGCCGGAAAACCTCCGTAGTTCAGAAAGTTCGGAATACAGCCCATAGACCGGATCATTTCTTCTCCGATCTTATCAATCTCTTTGGTGCTGACACCCGGTTTGATGTAAGGGATCAAACGTCATGCACCTTCTCAAGAAGATGGCCTGCTTCTCTCATAAGTTCGATTTCATGCTGTGTCTTAATTGTTACGGACATTCTTATTCTCCTAAGATGTCAACGATCTCCTGGAATACCTCATTCAGATCCCTGGTTCCGTCTACCGTCTTCAAAACACCCTGTGTGGTGTAATAGTCAATCAATGGCTGTGTCTGCTCATGATAAACATTCAGACGCTTCTGAACTGTTTCCGGCTTGTCATCATCACGGAGTACAAGCTTGTCACCACAGGTATCGCAGACCCCCTCTGTCTTCGGTGCTGCAAATACAACGTGATAAGTTGCACCGCATTTCACACATGCACGGCGTCCGCCCATACGTTTCACGATGTTATCATCCGGCACATCCACATCGATCGCATAGTCAATTTTGCTTCCAAGTTTGTTCAGAGCCTCTGTCAGACATTCTGCCTGCGGAATTGTTCTCGGGAAACCATCCAGAACATACCCTTCCCTTGCGTCATCCTGCTGGATTCTGTCAACAACAAGGTCGCAGGTCAGTTCATCCGGAACAAGAAGTCCCTGATCCATGTAAGTTTTTGCTTTGTTTCCAAGCTCGGTACCGTTTTTGATGTTAGCACGGAAAATATCTCCTGTGGAGATGTGCGGAATCCCATATTTCGCCGCAATTTTCTTAGCCTGAGTACCTTTACCTGCCCCCGGTGCACCCAACATAATAATTCTCATAGCATACCCTCCATTTTCCTGTTTTCTGCCTGATCTTCAGACAGTCCTGTTTACAAATCAAGGCTGCGACACTTTCGCACCGCAACCTTCATTTTCAATTAGTTCAGGAAGCCTTTGTAATTACGTACAAGCAGCTGAGATTCCACCTGCTTAACGGTCTCCAGGATAACACCTACGATGATGATGATAGATGTACCGCCGAAGGAAACATCCGCACCGAACACACCGTTGAAGAAGAACGGTATAACGGCCACGATAACAAGACCTACTGCACCTATAAATATAATATAATTCAGGATTTTAGTCAAATAATCTGAAGTCGGTTTTCCCGGACGGATGCCTGGGATAAAACCGCCCTGCTTTTTGATATTATCGGCTACTTCCAACGGATTAAAGGTAATTGATGTATAGAAGTATGCGAAGAATACGCAAAGTACCACATACACGATCAGACCCCAGCTGTACTGGATCTGACTTGGATTACACCAGTTATTGGAGGAAAGTCCTCTTAAGATCTCACTTCCAATGCCCGTTCCGTTTCCTTTGCCAGCGAACTGAGCAATGATCGACGGGAAAGACATGATAGAGGAAGCAAAAATAACCGGGATAACGCCGGCAGTATTTACCTTGAGCGGGATGTTTGTGGACTGACCGCCCATCATTTTACGTCCAACCATCTTTCTGGAATACTGAACCGGAATTCTTCTCTCTGCTCCGTTGAGGATAAGTACGAGCACTACAACAAACAGAATAATCACAGCAATGATGCAGGCTGCAAGCATTCCTTTTGCAATTGTTTTGCCCTTGACGAAGTCTCATAAAGAAGGGACATATCACTCGGGATCCTGGACACGATATTGATAGTCAGGACGATGGAAATACCATTTCCAATGCCCTTCTCTGTAATACGCTCGCCCAGCCACATAAGCATTGCGGAACCCGCTGTTAAACTTGCAACAACTACGATTCCTTTAAGGAAGCTCATGTTCGGAATCATACCCTGACGTCCAAATCCGATTGCCATGGCAACAGACTCAAACAGAGCAAGACCAACCGTTACATAACGTGTGATTGCTGTAAGCTTTTTTCTTCCTTCTTCTCCGTCACGCTGCATCTCTTCCAGTGCCGGAATGGCAATGGTAAGAAGCTGAATGATAATGGAAGAAGTAATGTAAGGTGTGATGTTCAATGCGAAAATTGACATCTGAGTAAAGGAACCGCCGGTGAACGCATCAAAGAAATTGAATGCGTCACCGGTATTAGATTCAAACCACTGCTTAAAGAAGTCACTGTCGACTCCCGGTACAGGAAGCTGGGATCCGATTCTGATCACGAATATCATCCAGATCAGATAGAGAAGCTTTCTTCTCATTTCCTTTACTTTGAAAACACTCTTAAGAGTCTCAAACATTAGATCACCTCTACTGTACCACCAGCAGCTTCAATTTTTGTTTTTGCAGTCTCGCTGACAGCGTTTACTTTAACATTAAGTTTTTTTGTAAGCTCGCCGTTTCCAAGGATCTTAACACCATCACCGATCTTGGAGATTGCACCGCTTGCAAGTAAGCTGTCAACTGTAACCTCTGCGCCATCCTCAAAACGATTGAGAACGTCTACATTGATTGCGATAATTTCTTTAGAGTTTCTGTTAGTGAAACCTCTCTTAGGAAGACGTCTGTATAAAGGCATCTGACCTCCCTCGAATCCCGGTTTCTTATGTCCGGAACGAGCAAGCTGTCCTTTATGTCCTTTACCAGCAGTTTTGCCGTTTCCTGAACCATGTCCACGGCCTCTTCTGAAGTTATCGCTATGCTTGGAACCTCTGCGGGTCTTAAGTTTGATAATTCCATTCTGGCACCTCCTTAATCTTCTACTTTTACCAGGTGCTGCACCTGCTGAATCATTCCTCTGGTTGCAGCGTTGTCTGGCATCTCAACTGTTTTATGCATCTTTGTAAGACCCATAGCTTTTACAGTTTTTTTGTGTTTCGGTACTGCACCGATTGGAGATTTTACCAGTGTAACCTTGATTGTATCTGCCATTTCCATATCCTCCTTAACCCAGAATCTCATCTACAGATTTTCCGCGGAGCTTTGCAACCTCTTCCGGAGTCTTTAACTGGCTCAGGCCTGCGATTGTTGCCAGACTACGTTCTGTTTATTTCTGGAACCCATACATTTTGTACGGATGTTTTTGATACCTGCAAGCTCGATTACGGCACGTGCCGGGCCACCGGCGATAACTCCAGTACCTTCCGGAGCTCTCTTCAGAAGCATCTCAGCGCTTCCGAATTTTCCGATGAAGTCATGTGTAATGGAATTGTTCTCGTCTCTTGCAACAGTAACAAGCTTCTTCATAGCGTCCTCTTTACCTTTGCGGATCGCCTCCGGAATTTCTGCTGCTTTTCCTAAACCTGCACCAACGTGTCCATTGCCGTCACCTACAACAACTAAAGCTGTGAAACGGAAGTTACGACCACCTTTAACAACCTTGGTAACACGCTTGATTGATACTACTTTATCTTCTAACTCTAACTGACTAGCATCAATAAGATTACGTTTCATGTGTTCTTTTCCTCCTCTTAGAATTTCAGTCCAGCTTCTCTTGCTGCATCTGCCAGTGCTTTAACTTTTCCGTGGTAGATATATCCACCTCTGTCGAAAACAACGCTCTCGATACCAGCCTCAACAGCTTTTTACCGATCACTGTTCCAACTTTTGCTGCAGCCTGTACATCATCAGTGTTCTCAAGCTCTGCTTTTACGTCCTTCTGGAGAGTAGAAGCGGATACTAAAGTTTTACCAACTGTGTCATCAATAATCTGTGCATAGATGTGCTTGTTGGAACGAAATACTGCCAGACGAGGAGTAGTTGCAGTTCCGTTTAAATGATGACGTAATCTTCTATGCTTCTTTTCGCGAATTTCGCTTCTGGATGCTTTGTTAATCATATTCTCACTCTCCTTAATTATTTCTTACCGGTCTTACCGACTTTACGTCTGATAACTTCGTCAACGTACTTGATTCCCTTGCCCTTGTATGGCTCAGGTCTTCTCTTGTCTCTGATCTCAGCTGCGTACTGGCCAACTTTTTCTTTGCTGATACCAGATACGATGATCTTGTTTCCGTCAACTGTGGACTCAAGACCTTCTGGATCTTCCATCTCTACCGGGTGAGAATATCCGAGGTTAAGTACAAGTTTCTTGCCCTGCTTAGCAGCTCTGTAACCAACACCGTTAACCTCAAGCTCTTTTTGTATCCTTCGCTTACACCAACAACCATGTTGTGGATAAGGCTTCTTGTTAAGCCGTGAAGGGCTTTGATTCTCTTTAAGTCGTTCGGTCTTGTTACAACTACATGACCGTCTTCAACTTTGATCTCTAACTCTGTCGGGAGTGCTCTCTCAAGTGTTCCCTTAGGTCCTTTTACTGTTACAACGTTTCCATCTGCGACTGTAACCTCAACGCCAGCTGGAATTGCAACCGGAAGTCTTCCGATTCGTGACATAAATTTGTCCTCCTTACTTAGATTGTCGGAGAGGGCCCATGCCCTCTCTGTTTTCAGTTTAAAAGCTATATGACTGCTTCGTTAAGCGGCTTTGGCCTACCAAACGAATGCAAGTACCTCGCCACCAACCTGAAGCTTACGAGCCTCTTTGTCAGTGATAACGCCTTTGTTTGTGGAAAGGATTGCGATACCAAGTCCACCAAGAACCTTCGGAAGCTCATCCTTGCCTGCGTATACACGAAGACCTGGTTTGGAGATTCTCTTAAGTCCTGTGATGATCTTCTGGTTTTTGTCCTCACCATATTTCAGTGTGATGTGAAGAGTTTTAACAACTCCATCCTCAACCAGATCATATTTTGCGATGTATCCCTCATCTACAAGGATGTTTGCGATAGCAATTTTCATCTTGGATGCCGGTACGTCTACAGTGTCATGTTTTGCAGTATTTGCGTTACGGATTCTTGTAAGCATATCTGCGATCGGATCGCTCATTGTCATGTAAGTTTCCTCCTCTTTCTTCAGACTTTACATGTCGTGTGAATATTATTTAAATGATTAAAAAGTTGCTTTCGCCTCGGCCTACCAGGAAGCTTTCTTAACACCCGGGATCTGACCTTTGTATGCCAGCTCACGGAAGCAGATTCTGCAAATTCCGTATTTTCTCAGGTATGCATGTGGACGGCCACAGATTCTGCAGCGAGTATACTCTCTTGTGGAGAATTTAGCTTTACGCTGCTGTTTAATTTTCATTGCTGTCTTAGCCATGAATCTTTTCCTCCTATTTAGCAAATGGCATGTTGAATAATGTCAGTAATTCGCGTGCCTCTTTCATCTGTTTTAGCAGTTGTAACGAAGATAACGTCCATTCCTCTTACTTTATCAACCTTATCGTACTCAACCTCTGGGAAGATCAGCTGCTCTTTGATACCAAGAGCATAGTTTCCTCTGCCGTCGAATGCGTTCGGGTTAACACCACGGAAGTCACGTACGCGTGGAAGAGCAAGGTTGATAAGACGATCAGCGAACTCATACATCTTCTCGCCTCTCAGAGTAACTTACATCCGATCGGCATACCCTCTCTGATTTTGAAGTTAGCGACAGATTTTTTTAGCTTTTGTAGCGATTGCTTTCTGTCCTGTAACAAGTTCCATATCTGCGATTGCAGCGTCAAGAAGTTTAGCGTTCTCTTTTGCCTCGCCAACACCCATGTTAACAACGATTTTCTCGAGTTTTGGCACTTCCATTACGTTTTTGTATCCGAATTTCTTGGTCATGGCATCCATGATCTCGTTCTTGTAAAGATCTTTTAATCTACTCACCTTTATATGCCTCCTCTCTTAATTAATCGATTGTCTTTCCTGTTGCTTTGGCAACACGAACTTTTTTGTCTCCATCCATCTTGAATCCAACTCTTGTAGCTTTTCCGTCTACAACGAGCATTACGTTGGAGATATGAAGCGGAGCTTCTTTTGTCACGATTCCACCGTTCTGATTAGCTGCGGACGGTTTAGCGTGCTTTGTAACCATGTTTACGTTCTCAACAACTACTGTGTTGTCTTTTACGTTAACTGCAAGGACCTTTCCGTCCTTACCTTTATCTTTTCCAGCGATTACCTTTACAGTATCACCTTTTTTAATTTTCATAGCTGACATTCGGCACCCTCCTATAATACTTCCGGAGCTAAGGAAACGATCTTCATGAATTTCTTCTCACGAAGCTCTCTGGCAACTGGTCCAAAGATACGTGTTCCTCTCGGAGTTAAGTCATCCTTGATAATTACGGCAGCATTTTCATCGAAACGGATGTAAGATCCGTCTTTACGACGAGCGCCTTTTTTAGTTCTAACAACTACAGCTTTAACAACGTCACCTTTTTAACAACGCCGCCTGGTGTTGCATCTTTAACCGTAGCAACGATTGTGTCACCGATGTTTGCATATCTTCTTGTAGAGCCGCCCATAACACGAATACAAAGGATTTCTTTTGCACCAGTGTTGTCGGCAACTTTCAGTCTAGTTTCCTGCTGAATCATACTGGTTTCCTCCTTATTTAGCTTTCTCTACGATCTCAACCAGTCTCCATCTCTTGTCCTTGGACAGCGGTCTGGTCTCCATTACCTTAACGGTATCTCCGATGTTGCACTCATTGTTCTCGTCATGAGCTTTTAATTTATATGTTCTCTTCACGATTTTTTTGTAAAGAGGATGTTTTACATGGTCTTCAATTGCAACTACGATGGTCTTATCCATTTTGTCGCTGATAACCTTACCCACGCGGGTTTTTCTCAGATTTCTTTCCACGATTTATGTCCTCCTGTCCTATTTGGAAGCGTTTGCCTGCTCAGTGATTACTGTCTGGATTCTGGCAATATTTTTACGAACCTCTTTGATTCGTCCTGTATTGTCTAACTGGTTTGTTGCATTCTGAAATCTCAGATTGAAAAGCTCTTTTTTAGCAGCTACTAATTCTTCATTCAGTTCTGCAACTGACTTTGCTTTTAAATCTTCCACGAACTTATTAATTTTCACTGTTATCACCGCCTTCTAAGTCTGCACGAGAAACGATTTTACATTTACATGGTAACTTGTGCATTGCAAGACGTAATGCTTCACGGGCAACCTCTTCGGACACGCCTGCAATCTCAAACATAACACGACCTGGTTTTACTACTGCTACCCAGTACTCCAGAGCGCCTTTTCCGGAACCCATTCGAGTCTCAGCTGGTTTAGCTGTTACCGGTTTATCCGGGAAAATCTTAATCCAAACTTTACCGCCACGTTTGATGTAACGGGTCATAGCAACACGGGCTGCCTCGATCTGATTAGATCTGATCCAACATGGCTCAGTAGCAACAAGACCGAAATCACCATAGTTGATAACATTGCCTCTAAGGGCTTTTCCTCTCATGGAGCCACGGAATTGTTTACGACGTTTTACTCTTTTTGGCATTAACATTATTTATCGCTCCCTTCCTTAGTTCCTTTTGTCGGAAGAATCTCACCATTGTAGATCCATGCCTTAACACCAACTTTACCGTATGTGGTGTCTGCTTCCGCAAAGCCATAGTCGATATCTGCACGAAGTGTCTGAAGCGGGATTGTTCCCTCGCTGTAGAACTCTGTACGAGCCATATCAGCTCCGCCGAGACGTCCGGATACGGAAGTCTTGATTCCCTTAGCGCCAGCCTTCATTGTTCTCTGCATTGTGGACTTCATAGCACGTCTGAAGGAAATACGGTTCTCAAGCTGAAGAGCAATGTTCTCAGCAACCAGCTGTGCATCTTTGTCCGGTCTCTTAACTTCTTTGATGTCAACGATAAGCTTCTTGTCTGTGTATTTCTGAAGCTCAGCTTTAACTTTCTCGATCTCTGCGCCGCCCTTACCGATTACGATACCAGGTTTTGCTGTGTAGATGATGATCTTAACTCTGTCAGATGCTCTCTCGATCTCGATTTTGGAAACACCTGCGCTGTATAATTTCTTTTTAAGGAATGTTCTGATGTTGTAGTCTTCTACCAGGTAGTCAGCAAACTTGTCTTCTGCATACCATCTGGAATCCCAATCCTTGATAACTCCGACTCTAAGGCCATGCGGATTAACTTTCTGTCCCATGCTTTTCCTCCTTACCTTTCATCAAGCACAACTGTGATATGGCTAGTTCTCTTCTCGATTCTGTAAGCTCTACCCTGTGCTCTCGGCTGAATTCTCTTCATTGTAGGTCCCTTATCTGCATAGCATGCTGCAACATAAAGGTTGTCTGCGTTCATTCCGTTGTTGTTCTCAGCGTTTGCTACTGCTGACTCAAGCAGTTTTTTGATCACGCTGGAAGCGTATCTCGGATTGTATGTCAGGATACCAAGTGCTGTCTGTACATCTTTGCCACGGATCGCATCTAATACGTAGCAGGCTTTCTGAACAGAAATTCTTGCATAAGATAACTTTGCAGACGGCCTTGTCTCTCTATTATTCTCATTTCTGGCTCTCTTTATCTGGCTTCTATGTCCTTTTGCCATCTTAAAGTGCCTCCTTTCTTAAATTCGATATCTAAGTTATCTGCAGCTGCCTTAAATTGACAGCGGGCAGTTATAAATCTGATGACTAGCGTACTCCGGACTTCTTCTCGTCTTTTCCGTGTCCTCTGTAAGTTCTTGTTGCAACGAACTCACCAAGTTTGTGTCCTACATATCCTCTGTGATATATACCGGCACATGTTTTCTTCCGTCATGAACAGCGATTGTGTGTCCTACGAAAGACGGGAAGATTGTGGAACGGCGAGACCAAGTTTTGATTACGGATTTATCATTTGCAGCGTTAAGAGCGTCTACTTTTTTAAGTAAGCTCTGGTCTGCAAAAGGTCCTTTTTTCAGTGAACGAGACATGCTTTCTCCTCCTTATTATTTCGATAATGCTTTTCCATCGCGTCTTCTTACGATGTACTTGTTGGACTGTTTGTTTTTCTTTCTGGTCTTCAGGCCGAGAGCAGGTTTGCCCCACGGTGTGCAAGGACCTGGGCGTCCGATACCGGTCTTACCTTCACCACCACCATGTGGATGGTCATTCGGGTTCATTACGGAACCACGAACTGTAGGTCTGATACCCATGTTACGTTTACGTCCGGCTTTACCGATGTTAATAAGGTTGTGATCTCCGTTTCCGATTACACCAACAGTTGCGCGGCATACGATCGGAACCATTCTCATCTCACCGGAAGGAAGACGAAGTGTTGCGTACTTTCCTTCTTTAGCCATGAGCTGTGCGCCGTTTCCTGCAGAACGAACCATCTGTCCGCCTTTTCCAGGATGAAGCTCAATGTTGTGAACCATAGTACCAACCGGGATAAGCTCCAGTGGGAGGCAGTTTCCAACACGAACCTCAGCTTCCGGACCATTGTAAACCTTCTGGCCTACTTTAAGTCCCTCTGGAGCGAGGATGTAGCTTTCTCGCCATCTGCGTAGCAGATCAGAGCGATGTTAGCTGTTCTGTTCGGATCGTACTCGATTGTTTTAACTGTTGCAGGGATTCCATCTTTTCTTCTCTTGAAGTCGATGATTCTGTATTTTCTTCTGCTTCCGCCACCCTGATGTCTTACAGTGATCTTACCCTGATTGTTACGTCCAGCGTTCTTCTTAAGGGAAGTAACGAGGGATTTCTCTGGTTTTGCAGCTGTAATCTCAGAGAAGTCGGAACCAGTCATATGTCTTCTTGACGGTGTATATGGGTTATAGCTTTTGATTCCCATGATGTTTCTCCTTTCGAATTTGTTCTCGTGCTTTCGTGCACATATTCGGACTTATCTATTAATTAAAGTCCCTCAAAAATCTCGATATCTTTGCTCTCTTCTGTAAGAGCTACGATAGCTTTTTTAGTCTTAGCAGTTTTTCCAACTACCATTCCACGGCGTTTTTTCTTTCCATCACTGTTGATGTGTTTACGCTCTTAACTTTTGTTCCCTCGAACATCTTCTCAACAGCCTCTTTGATCTGAGTCTTGTTAGCTTCCGGATGTACAAGGAATGTATATTTCTTCTCACCCATGTCTGCCATGGATTTCTCTGTGATAACCGGACGGATGATTACGTCATAGTACTGAATACTTGCCATTATGCGTATACCTCCTCGATAGATGCAACGGCATCCTTTGTAACAACTACGGTGTTGTGTTTCATAACATCGTATGTGTTGATTGTAGCCGGTGTTGCAGTTTCCACGTCAGCGATGTTTCTTGCGGAAAGAACTACGTTCTGATCGTTGTCAGCTGTGATTACAAGAGCTTTCTCTGCTTTCAGGTTTGTAAGAACCTTCTGCATCTCTTTTGTCTTAACCTCAGCAAGTGCAAGGCTGTCAACAACAACAAGTTTATTATCCTGAACCTTGGATGTCAGAGCGGATTTAAGAGCTGCTCTTCTTTCCTTCTTGTTCATTTTTACTTCATAATCTCTCGGAACCGGAGCGAATACAACACCGCCGCCTGTCCACTGTGGTGCACGGATGGAACCCTGTCTTGCATGACCTGTTCCTTTCTGTCTCCACGGTTTTCTTCCGCCGCCTCTTACCTCAGAACGAGTTTTCGCTTTCTGAGTTCCCTGACGGTTATTTGCAAGCTGACGAACAACTGCAAGATGAACGAGATGCTCGTTGATCTCAACGCCGAATACTGCGTCATTCAGCTCCATTGTGCCAACTTCATTGCCTTCCATATTATAAACAGTTACATTAGCCATTCTGATGCTCCTCCTTTCCTATTATAAGGACTTTACTGTCTCTTTGATTGTAACCAAAGATTTCTTAGGTCCTGGAACAGCACCCTTAACTAACAGTAAGTTATTTTCTGTATCTACACGTACGATCTCAAGATTCTGAACAGTTACCTGAACATGTCCCATGTGACCTGGCATATGTTTTCCTTTGAAAACCTTGCTCGGATCGGAGCAAGCGCCGTTGGAACCTGCATGACGATGATATTTAGAACCGTGAGCCATAGGTCCTCTGGACTGGCCATGTCTCTTGATGGCGCCCTGGAAGCCTTTACCTTTGGAAACTGCAGTAGCATCGATATGATCTCCTGCTGCAAAGATATCAGCCTTGATCTCCTGTCCAACCTCATACTCGCCGGCATTGTCAAATCTGAACTCTTTTACAAATCTCTTTACAGCTACACCAGCTTTGTCAAAGTGGCCTTTCTCCGGTTTGTTGACCAGTTTCTCTCTGATCTCGCCGAAGCCAACCTGAACTGATGTGTATCCATCGTTCTCCTCAGTTTTAACCTGAGTTACAACGCAAGGACCTGCCTGTAAAACAGTTACCGGAATTAACATTCCATCTTCATTGAAGATCTGAGTCATTCCGACTTAGTAGCTAAAATAGCTTTCTTCATTTCTTTCTTCCTCCTTATAGCGGATTACCATTCGGTAATCATATAGTTAATGTCAAATGACATTATTAGCGGTTTTTCATCTTGATATCGATGTGAACACCAGCCGGCATTTCCAGTCTGGAAAGTGCATCTACTGTTTTCTGAGTTGGTGTCAGGATATCGATAAGTCTCTTATGGGTTCTCTGCTCAAACTGCTCTCTGGAATCTTTGTATTTGTGAACAGCTCTTAAGATTGTAACAACCTCTTTCTTAGTAGGAAGCGGAACCGGTCCACTTACCATTGCTCCGTTCTTCTTTACTGTCTCGATGATCTTTGCTGCAGATGCATCAACGAGCTGATGATCATATGCCTTTAATGTGATTCTCATTACCTGATTTGCCATAAAAAAAGTCTCCTCCTATTCGTACTTATATAGCAGTACGACAAGCGGCGACTGTACACATCTCCGTGTGTGTCATGGTATATTTACACACACGCCCCATCCCAAGATGGTTATTGAACTTTGTACAGTGACTTGTCGTCAGTTTCCTAACTTGACATTCGCTCCACGGAAAACCTGCCAGTGTGGCAGCAACCTCGCGCTTCATAGCTATCAATGTCACAGCAAGGATTAGTATATACGATGATTCTTCAGAATGCAAGCCTTTTTTAAATTTTTTGATTTTTTTAAAAAGAAGAAAATGGCTCATTTCTGAACCATTTTCTTCTTATATAATAGGTACTTATTTTATTCTTCCATATCGTCCACATCACCACTGATGATATCCGAGTAATCAAACAGTGTAACCTTCGTGATGTCATCCTTAACGATATCCGGTGCATCACCGGCCTTCTTTACGCGGCTTGCAAGCTGCGCTGCGGAATAAGACGGCATCGCAAGGCTTCCAATGGTAACCGGCTCCTCTTCCTCTTCCGGAACCTCTTCGACCTTTCCGGCCGATGCGGCTTTCTGTTTTCTTCAACCGTACGTTCTGCCATTTCCAGTCTGGAAAGCATATCTGCTTCTTCTGAAGTGGCTGCTGCAATCTCTTTCTTAAGTTCCGCATGAGCTTCACTTGCGGCAGTCTGTGCAGTCTGCTGTATGGCAGCCTTCTTTTTATTCTCCGAATAGCCTGTAACATCCTCTTCGTCAATTTCATCTACGAAACCGCCCGTACGGACCTTACGCTTATCTGCTTTTTTATTTTTGTGTTTTCGTGCCTTTTCTTCCTGAATGATCTCTTTTTCTTCTTCCTTCATTCTTCTGGCACGTGCTTTTTCTTCCTGCTTCAGTTCTTTCCTAGACTTCACATAACCCGGTTCCGGATCGTTCACATCTTCCTCAATATCATCCGGCTCTTTCTTCCAGAGCTCTACGATCACATACAGGATGATCAGGAACAATACGACCAGACCAAGAATGATCAGGCCTTCAATACTTCTGTAGCCACCATAAGATATCCCACATAGCCAATGGTAACTACAACTTCGGAACATAATCTCCAACCTTAATGGTAAAAGTCTTTCCTCCGGAAACGGACTGATCTGTTACTGTTCCGGTTCCCTTGGAGGCATCGAGATTGGTGATCGTATATTTATATGTCTCGGAATCTTTCTGTACAAGGATCGGAGTACCTGCGCTGATCGCAGAACTCTTCTCCGGGATCGCATATGTAACAGATCCGACTGGGAGGTTCGTTGCCTTATCGGATTTATCCACGATCACTGTTCTCACCCCGAAGAACGGCGGAAGAACAAGTCCCAGTACACAGATCAGTGTGCATATCACAACAAAATGTACGATAAATTTCAATACTTTTGACATAGGTAATCTTCCTCTTTCATATTTGTAGGTACTTTGAAGCGGAAAGGGATACAGCGGGAATCGGTCTTCCTTTCGTCTGTATCCCTTTATATTCCACATCCGCAGGATCTACCATTTTCCGCGGACTGCTCTGTTCCAACTGATTACTGGTTGCTTAAATACTGTTCAATGCTCTCCATCGCTGCATTCTCATCATCACCGTTGGCAGACAGTGTAATCTCTTCTCCAGCGTCAAGTCCCAGAGTCATCATTCCCATAATGCTCTTTGCATTGACTCTTTTTTGCCAATCTCAACATAAATTTCACTGTTAAACTGGCTTGCCACCTGAACAAGCTGTGCTACAGGTCTTGCCTCCAGTCCAGTGGATAAGTTGATAGTGATTGGTTTTTTAATCATAATAGCTCCTCCTTGTTCTCCCGCAGCTCATCTGCGATCTCACTCAGCTTGCGAAGCCGGTGATTCACACCTGATTTGCCCACCTGCGGATTCAACATCATACCTAATTCTTTCAGTGTGGCATCCGGATACTGCAGTCTCAGCCTGGCTATCTGTGCCAGTCCATCGCTCAAACTCTCAAAGCCGATAGTTCTGCTGATCAGCTGTATATCTTCCACCTGTCTCACTGCCGCATTTACCGTTTTATTGATATTCGCAGCCTCACAGTTCACCTTGCGGTTTACCGTGTTACGCATTTCCTTAAGTATCCGGATGTTCTCCAGATCCATAAGGGCTACGTTCGCTCCATGACTGCCAGCATGTCAACGATCTGCGCGCCTTCCTTCACATAGACCACATATGATTTCTTGCGCACCACAATTTTAGCTTCTACGTGAAAACTGCGGATAATCCCCTGTAATTGTTCCGCTTTCCTGCTGTCCGGACACACGATCTCAAAATGATACCCTTTCTCTGGATCACTGATCGAACCGGACGACAAAAAAGTACCGCGAATAAATGCCCGCTTGCAACAGTTCATCTGAACCACAAGCGAATTATCCATTTCAAGTAAACCGGTTTCGTTATCCACAGAAAGCTTTGTCCCCTGCAGTACTTCCTCTGTTCTGGCAGGATCCGTAACCTCAACAAGATATACCTTACCCCGTTTGAGATGAGACCCTTCCCGGATAACAATCGCTGTCTCTATATTAAAGGTTTTTCGCAATAATGTAAAGCTTTTTCTTGCAACTGCTTCATTTTCTGTCTGGATCCATAGTTTTCTGTTTCCATCCGACATTTTTTCCACACGGCCGCAGCCGCAGAGCAGTGCCGCCAGTTCTGCCACCTGACAGTGCCTGGCCAGACTAAGCTGTCCTGCAAGTTCTTCTTTGACTTTTCCTGAAAATGACATCCCGAACCCTCTTTTACTGTTTCCCTGCCACCCTTTTCATCGCGGCAGTTATTTTTTCAGAAGTCTGTCCTTCTCCGCATCCCTGTGCTCCAGGCGGATACCGTATTCATCCGATTTGGAAAGCCTGGAAAAAAGTTCTCTGGCAATAGTAACAGAACGATGTTTTCCCCCTGTACATCCGATACCGATCACAAGGCTTGTTTTCCCTTCTTTAATGTAGTTAGGGATCAGAAAACGGATCATATCCTCCAGTTTGTCCGCGAAGGCTTTCGCCGTATCACTGGCCATCACATAATTGAACACTTCATCGTCAAGGCCTGTCAGAGGACGCAGTTCATCCACATAATAGGGATTGGGAAGAAATCGCACATCAAACACAAGATCTGCATCTGCCGGGATTCCATACTTAAAGCCGAAGGAAAGCACAGAGATCATGATATTGCTGAACTCTCTGTCATCCACAAAGATCTTTTCGATTTCCTGGCGAAGCTCCCTGGTAAGCAGATGGCTGGTATCAATGATATAATCCGCACGTTTCCGGAGAAATTTTGTTTTCTCACGTTCCAGGCGGATTCCCTCATCCACTCTCCCTGCTCTTGCCAGCGGGTGGCTTCTTCTGGATTCTTTATAGCGTTTTACAAGGACAGAATCCTCTGCATCCATAAACAGGATCTCGTAATCATACCCGGTCTGCTTCATACGGTCCAGAACTACTTCCAGTTCATCAAGGGCACTTCCGCTTCTGGCATCGATCCCCAGAGCCACATTTCTAACATTTTCGCTCTGCATCTCAGGAAGAAGGGAAGCAAATTTTTCCAGAAGCTGGATTGGAAGATTATCCACGCAGAAATATCCCATATCCTCCAACATTTTAAGTGCAGCTGTTTTTCCTGCTCCTGACACTCCTGTAACGATCACAAAACGCATAGTCTCTCTTCCTTTCCATTTCTTCTTCCGTTATCTGCAAAGCGTACATACGCATTCCTGTTCCCTCTGTTTCGTATCCTGGGTACCTGAAAGCCGGACTACGCTGAGCCTTTTAGGTCTGTGCGATCGGATCCACAGACAAGTAAGTGGTATAATTATTTTGAAAACGATGTACCAGAAATGGTCATCAGGCTTCAAAATCACCCAGGAACTTCACCTCCGGTTCCAGCGTAACTCCATATTTCTTATAAACGATATCCCTGACATTATCCATCAGCGTGCGGACATCCCTGGCAGTTGCACCGCCTGCATTGATCACAAAGCCACAGTGTTTCTCAGAAACCTGTGCACCACCTACCTGATATCCAGCAAGACCGCTGTCCATGATCAGCTTACCTGCAAAATATCCCTCCGGTCTCTTAAAGGTACTTCCAGCACTGGGATACTCCAACGGCTGTTTGGTGGTACGACGGATCGTCAGATCTTTCATGGTCTCACGGATCACTTCCGGATTTCCCTCCTTCAGCTGCAGCTTTGCTTCCAGCACGATATAACCTGCGGTTTGATGATGCTGGTACGATATCCCAGTTCCAGTTTATCTGCCGGAAGGGTAACGATCTCTCCCTCCTCATCCATCACAGTTACCTCTGTGAGAACATCCTTCATTTCGCCGCCATAGGCACCTGCATTCATCACAACCGCACCGCCCATAGTTCCCGGGATCCCGCCTGCAAACTCAAAGCCTGTAAGAGCTGCATTTTTTGCTGCTGCTGCCACCGATGAAAGCAGCGCACCTGCCTGTACGGTAATCTCTGTTCCTTCTACAGTAACGGCAGACATATTTTTGTAGATCTGGATAACCGCACCACGGTAACCGCCGTCTCCTACCAGAAGATTACTTCCGTTTCCGAGGATAAAATAAGGGATCGCACTTTCTTTACAGATTTTTACGATACGCCCCACATCTGTGTCTTTATCCGGCATCAGAAAATAATCCGCCGGACCTCCGATCTTAAAAGTTGTATGACGCTCATGCTTCGCCTGTAAAAACACGTTCTTCTCCAAGAAGATCGCAGAACTTTTTTATGATTTCTGAATTCACTTTTTATTTCCTCAGTCTTTCTGTTTTATTTCTGTAAAGCAGACATTACTGTTCCGCCTTGACTCATGCTCATGAACTGGATCTGTCCGTGATCTGCGCTCAATTTCTCATTTGCTGTCAGCTGTGTGAAACGTTTCCGGCTGACAGTATATCCCGCACAACTTCTCCCGCCAGCAGATATCCCGCAGTCCCTGTCACAAAGGAAATATTTCCTTCGGCAGGCTTCTTCACCATAGTTCTTCTCCGTCTGAAAAGCTTTTCTTTTGCCGGTTGTTCTCTGGAATACAGTACTTTGAGTTTACGTATTCCCTGTTTACGCAGTTCTTTTTTTATGATCCTGGCCGCCGGGCATACTGTGGTCCTGCTGATATCCGCAACCTCAAGTCTAGACGGGTCTATCTTTTCCCCGATGTCCAGGCAGGAGATCACAGGCACACGTTCCTCCCTTGCTCTGCTGATCAGAAGCAGTTTTGACGACAGTGTTCCCATTGTATCCACAATATAATCAAAGGAACGCAATTCAAACATTCCCGCAGTCTCCTCATTATAAAAGGTTTCGTAGGTATGCACCAAAATATTCTCATCAATATCCCGGATTCTCTTCTTGGCCGCCTCTACCTTGCTCATTCCCAGAGTAGAATGAAGTGCCAGCACCTGGCTTCCGATATTCGTCAATGTGATCTTTTCATGATCGATCAGTGTCAGACTCCCCACACCGCAGCGCGCAAGTGACTCTGCACCTGTGATCCGGCTCCGCCAAGACCGAATACTGCAATTTTCGCCCTGCTGAGTTTTTTACACCTGTATTTCCAACGAGCAATTCCATACGTGAAAAAGCATCCTGCATATCCGTCCTCCTGACACTGTTTTTTCTTTTGATTGAGAAAGACAGCGCCTGTCCGCCGCTGTCCATATTCCTTTTTATTATACTATCTCTGTCCGTAAATGTACAGATATTCTTGTTTTTTAAGATTTTCGCATAAAAAATTTATATTTTCTCATACTATTCCCATACAATCCCACAAGGAGGTTCTGTCCATGCTTCAACAACTGATTCTGTGCTTTATCGGTTTCTGTGCCGGGATCATCGTTGCAGGAGGTGTCTCCGGACTGCTGATCGGCCTTTCCATTGTTCCCCGCTATGCAGGTATCACGCATACAGCTGACCAGATTTTTCTTTATGAAGATCTGACACTTCTGGGAACAGTTGCCGGAACCGTCGTCACCCTGTTTCCGATCAGAATTCCGCTGGGGCCTTTTTTCCTGGCTGTCTGCGGAGTATTTTTCGGAATTTTCCTGGGCGGCTGGATCCTTGCACTGGCAGAGATTGCAAAAGTCTTTCCCGTCTTTGCCAGACGGCTGAAGCTCTCTCAGGGGCTTTCTCCGGTAATAATTTCCATTGCTGCCGGAAAAGTCCTGGGCTCCCTGTTTTATTATGCCATGGGTTGGATGTAATTCTTACTGCCACTCTACCATCTCACGAAAGGATTTCCATATGCAAAATATCAACGAAAAAAATATGAACAATATGTCAAGCAGCTTACTCCCACCCACAGTCTGCCGCTGAATATGGCAAAAGCTTTTCTCACAGGCGGACTGATCTGTCTTCTCGGACAGGTTATCGTCAACACAGCGCAGGCTCTCGGTGCAGATGCTTCTGATTCCAGAACCTGGTGTTCTGTCCTTCTCATTCTCTTAAGCGTCATTCTCACAGGCTTTGGTATTTATCCCAGGATCGGCAAATTCGGCGGTGCAGGAAGTCTTGTTCCCATTACCGGGTTTGCCAACTCAGTGGCCGCATCCGCCATTGAGTTCCGGGCAGAAGGACAGGTTTTCGGCATAGGGTGCAAGATCTTTACTATTGCAGGTCCTGTGATCCTCTACGGCATCTTAAGCGCCTGGGGACTGGGTGTGATCTATTATATCCTGAAGATCCTGGAGGTGATATCATGAGCAAAAATCTCAGACTTGGCGCAGCAGCATTGCCTTTTCACAGCCTCTGTATATCGAAAGCGCCGCATCCATCGTCAGTCAGAAAGAGGCGGACGGTCCTCTTGGAGATCTTTTTGACCTGGTCTGTGAAGATCCCATGTTTGGCTGTGACACCTGGGAATCTGCGGAAAGCACGCTGCAGAAAGAAACTGCCACTCATGCCATAAGCAAAGCCAAACTGAGCTCCGAAGATATCCATCTGATGTTCGCCGGAGATCTTCTCGCTCAGACAGCAGCCACCTGTTTCGGCTCCGCCGGACTTGGAATTCCCTTTTACGGACTTTACGGCGCCTGCTCTACCATAGGGGAAGCGCTGTCTCTCGGCTCTCTTGCTCTGACCGCCGGATTCGGCACACGGGTCTTATGTGCCACCTCCAGCCATTTCGCAAGTGCGGAAAAAGAATTTCGTTTTCCTCTGGGATACGGGAACCAGCGGCCGTTTTCTGCCACCTGGACAGTAACCGGAAGCGGAGCCTGTATCCTAAGTACATCTCCTCCCGGAGAAAAAGCTCCTCTGCGCTCCGGCAAAGGCTGTGCTGCTATCACCGGCCTTACTGCCGGCCGTGTGATGGATTACGGTCTCAGAGATTCCATGAACATGGGAGGCTGTATGGCTCCTGCAGCCTGTGATACCATTGCACGGAGCTTTTCGGATTTCGGTCGGACGCCTTCGGATTATGATGCCGTCTTTACTGGTGATCTGGGAATCATCGGGCAGAAAATTCTCCTGGATCTTCTGGAGGAACAAAATATCCGGCTTTCTCCCATTCATAAAGACTGCGGTATCCTGATCTATGACGATCCTTCTCAGGACACTCACGCAGGAGGAAGCGGCTGCGGCTGTTCTGCTGTAGTCCTTGCCTCCTATATCCTTCCGAAGATTGTATCCGGAGAATGGAAGCGGATCCTTTTTGTACCAACAGGAGCGCTTCTTTCCAAAGTAAGCTTTAACGAAGGTGACAGTATTCCGGGTATTGCCCACGGAGTTGTCATCGAGCATATGGAGGTATGAGCATGGACTACTTTAACGCATTCTGGTTCGGCGGCCTTATCTGTGCCCTGATCCAGATCCTTCTGGACAAGACAAAGCTGATGCCTGGCCGTGTGATGGTACTTCTGGTATGCAGCGGCGCCTGTTAAGTGCCGTTGGCATCTACCGGCCGCTGGTGGATTTTGCAGGTGCCGGGGCCTCCGTCCCGCTGATCGGTTTCGGCCATGTATTATGGGAGGGTATGAAAAAAGCCATTGAAGAAGACGGCATTCTTGGGCTTTTTACAGGAGGCTTCACTGCCTGTGCTGCCGGAGTTTCCTCCGCCCTGATCTTCTCTTATCTGGCCAGTCTCTTCTTCCGTCCAAAAATGAAGAAATAATATTTCGGGAAAGGAGTTTTTCTCATGAGTGATACTCTTTATCTGCAGCTGGATCAGAACATTGAAGTCACCACCCCACATGTATATCTTCAGGATATTGCTGCACTTTCCATGAGTGATCCCAAAATCCTCAATCGCCTGCGGGTCATGCCTGTAATTGTTCTGGATGCGGAAAAGCCCGGACGCTATGTGATGTCTGTCTCAGATCTTCTGAAAAAGATCCGGAAGCTGGAACCCTCCATTGATATTTCTCCCATCGGTGAAACGGATTTTATCATCACCTACCGCATCAGCACCGCTAAGGGGAAGCTTTTCCGGTATATAAAAATCCTTTTTGTATGCCTGGTTTCCTTTTTCGGTGCCGCTTTTTCCATTATGACCTTTAATAATGACGTAGATATGGGCAGCCTTTTTAACCAGTTTTACACTCTTGTCACGGGAAAAGCTCCTCCGGCTTTACCATCCTGGAGATTTCCTACTCCATCGGGATCGGCCTTGGCGTACTGATCTTCTTTAATCATTTCGGACAGCTGCGGCTAAGCGACGATCCCACGCCTATGCAGGTGCAGATGCGGACCTACGAGGATGAAGTAAACCAGACACTGATCGAACAGGCTGCACGGACAAAAAATCCGTAAACCGGATCATAAGTATGACACAATACCATATCCGTACAGATCCGCCGTCTGTCGCATCAAAAAGCTCCCTGCAGATTTCTGCAAAGAGCTTTTTTATATAATATGGGTTTACTGTTTTTCTGAAATGATGTTTACAGAAGTCCTCCGATGGATAAGAACAGAGGAGCAAATACCAGTGATACAATAGTCATAAGCTTGATCAGGATGTTAATGGAAGGTCCTGATGTATCTTTGAACGGATCGCCGACTGTATCGCCGACAACGGCTGCTTTGTGCGCCTCGCTGCCTTTTCCGCCATGATGACCTGTCTCGATGTATTTTTTGCATTATCCCATGCACCACCTGCGTTGGACATGAAGATCGCCATCAGTACACCTGTTACAAGAGCACCGGAAAGAAGTCCGCCAAGAGCCTCAACGCCAAGAACAACACCTACGATAACCGGAACAACGACCGCCATGATTCCAGGAAGCATCATCTCGTGAAGAGCTGCTGTTGTGGAGATCGCAACGCATGATTTGTAATCCGGTTTCTCAGTACCCTTCATGATACCCGGTTTCTCACGGAACTGGCGTCTTACTTCCTCGATCATCTTGTAAGCAGCCTTGGAAACGGATTCCATTGTGAAGGCTGAGAAGAGGAATGTAAGCATACCACCGATAAAGATACCGATCGTAACACGAGGAGCAAGGATATTGATTGCATCCAGATTTACCGCATTCGCATAAGATACAAACAATGCAAGTGCTGTAAGAGCTGCGGAACCGATCGCGAAGCCTTTACCCATAGCTGCTGTTGTGTTACCTACAGAGTCAAGCTTATCTGTGATCTCACGAACTGACTCATCCAGACCTGACATCTCTGCAATACCACCAGCATTGTCAGCGATAGGTCCATATGCGTCAACGGCAACTGTGATTCCTGTTGTGGAAAGCATACCAACTGCTGCAAGAGCGATTCCGTATAATCCATCCACACCGTATGCTACAAAAATGCCAACACAGATCAGCAGGATCGGGAATGCTGTAGATTTCATACCTACTGCGATACCACTGATGATAGTTGTAGCTGCACCTGTCTCAGACTGCTCGCCGATTCCCTGAACCGGTTTGTAATCTGCAGATGTGTAATACTCCGTAATGTTTCCGATGATGACACCGACAACAAGACCTGCGATCACAGCAATGGCTGCTTTCATGTCTCCGAAGAGAGTCTTGCTGAGGATCAGGGACACGATGATAACAAGTGCTGCAGATACATAGCTTCCTCTTGTGAGGGCTTTCTGCGGATTGGAATTATCATCACCTTTTACAAAGAATGTTGCAATGATGGATGCGATCAGTCCACAGCCTGCAATAGCCAGCGGATAGAGAACACCGGAAACTGCTCCGGCTACCGCACCAAGTGTAAGGGCAGATACCAGAGATCCTACATAGGACTCAAAAAGGTCTGCACCCATACCGGCAACATCACCTACGTTATCACCTACATTATCCGCGATAACAGCCGGGTTACGAGGGTCATCCTCCGGGATTCCTGCCTCAACCTTACCTACAAGGTCAGCTCCTACGTCAGCTGCCTTTGTATAGATTCCACCGCCAACACGTGCAAACAGTGCGATGGAAGAAGCACCAAGGCTGAATCCGGAAAGTACGTCAACGTTCTTTGTGATGATATACACAACGCTGACACCCAGTGCGCCAAGACCAGCAACACACATACCCATAACAGCACCGCCGGAGAATGCAATGGAAAGAGCCTTATTCATTCCTCCCTCTTTTGCTGCATTTGCTGTCCTTACATTAGCCTTTGTTGCAACAGTCATACCGCAGTATCCTGCGATTGTTGAAAACAGAGCACCTACTACGAAGCAGATTGCTGTTACCCAGCTTCCAACTCCGATTCCGATCAGTACAAAAAGTACGGCTACAAAAATAACCAGGATCTTGTACTCTGCTGTTAAGAAGGCGCGGGCACCTTCTGCGATCGCACCTGCGATCTCCTTCATTCTGTCTGTTCCTGCATCCTGTTTGCTGACCTTTGCTGCAAGGTATGCTGCGAACAGAAGTGCCAGTACTGCTGCCACCGGCACCAAATACATGTAGTTTTCCACTCTTTTTACCTCCGTTCATGTATTGTTAATACTTTATCACATTATTTTGCATATTTCAAATAGAATTTTCACTTAGTTTTTTGTAAGTATTATGATATAATAAAAATTTATATAAATGAGATAAAAAATTTTATATTATTACTTGTATTTTTTCAGTTTCAGACAGCTTATATAATAGGTAGTTTTTTTATATCTCTATTTGGACAAAATTTCCATTTTTCTTTCCAGAAGATTTTTTTCCAATAATTGTTTTTCTGCATTTTCAAATCCAATTCTTTCTATAGTCTCAGCAAAACGTTCTCCCTTTAATCCCTGGTCCTTAAAAAGCAGGATTGCCTTCTCAATAACATCCAGTGCCTCTTCCTCTGACGTAAAGATCCGATTCAGGGCCTTTCCATGAGAAATTTTCTTCCCCCAGCGTCCGCCGATATAGATCTTGAATCCGTAGGTACCATCCGGGATGGAATGGAACGGACATTTTCCCACACACCTTCCGCAGTGTCTGCAAAGCTCCTCATCAATGTGCAGTTTCCCGTCAACGACCTTTGCAACTTTATTCGGACATGCTGCTTCAATGGCACATTTCTTACATCCTTTGCAGGCTTCAATATCAAAATGTGGGATTCTCTGTCCGATGATCCCCACATCGTTCAGATTTGGTTTCACACAGTTATTCGGGCATCCGCCTACTGCGATCTTAAATTTATGCGGCAGCGCAACCTGACGATAGCCTTTATAGAATCTTCGGAAAATTTCTTCTGAAATTGCATAGGAATCCAGAAGTCCATACTGGCAGGTGGTTCCCTTGCAGGATACTACAGGCCGGACCTTTGCTCCTGTTCCTCCTGTCTCCAGATCTTCCTTCGCAATAAATTCCTGAAACTCTTCGATCTTTTCATATGGGATTCCCTGGATCTCCACGGAGAGTCTGGTCGTGTAGGTAAGATTTCCGTTGCCGAATTTCTCTGCTGCTTCCGCCATACATCTGTGCTGTGCCGCTGTCACCTTTCCGTTTACAGTGATCACCCGTGCAGAAAATTCATCGGTTCCCCGGTTATTTAAAAACCCCTGCCCCTTCAGTCTTTTCTCTTCCTCTTTGCTTACAGTTAATGCTGACATATTTCCTCCTCCTGATCTCATCGGCATTCCGATACTTTCCCACGGTATCTTTGCCCTGTATTTTTCAATGTTGAAGTTACTGTTTACTCCTGAACAGTAACACCTGTTGAAATCGTTTTCACGTACTTCCTACTATACCACTTGAAGATGTATTTGAAAAATGATATTATTTTATAAAAATGATAGTTTTTACCTATATATCAATTTACAATAAAAGGAGATTCCACATGACCATCCGCCATCTCACTGTTTTTGTTGCCGTTGCGGAACAGGGCTCCATGAGTGCTGCTGCCAAACATCTTTATCTTTCCCAGCCAACAGTCAGTCAGGCCATCCGGGAGCTGGAAGCTCATTATAACGGCCTTCTCTTTGAACGTCTTGGAAAAAAGCTTTATCTCACAGAACGGGGAAAGCTTCTTCTTCCCCATGCCCGTGAAATGATCCGCCAGTTTCAGCAGCTGGAAGAGCTGATGCAGAACCAGGGACAGTCTTCCACCCTGAAGCTGGGCTCCACCCTCACTGTGGGAACGTGCCTGACCCCATCCATTATCCTGGATCTGCAGAAAAAAATACCGGACCTTGACGTTTACTCCTTTGTCACCAACACGCAAAATATCGAGCAGAAGCTTCTGCGTTCTGAGCTGGACGCTGCGTGGTAGAAGGTGAGATCCATTCTCCGGATCTTGTCGTTCTTCCCATCATCGACGACTGTCTGGTTCTTGCCGCCGGAAAAAGCACCCGTTTTACCGCAGAGGACGCATCCATGTCCAGGAGCTGAACAACCAGAAATTTGCAGTCCGGGAATATGGAAGCGGTACCAGACAGCTTTTTGAGGATTACACCTTCGCCATGACCTGAAGATCCGGACTGCCTGGGAAGCCAACAGTCCGCAGGCACTGCTGAACGCAGTGCTGTATAACCAGATGCTATCTGTTATGTCCATCCGTCTTATGCCTCATGAGATCCGTCACCGTTCAGTCCGGGTCTTCTGCAACGAAGCAGGGGAATGGAACCGGAAATTCAAGCTGGTCTATCACAAGAATAAGTTTCTTACCCCTGCCATCTTTGAGCTGGAAAAAATCCTTCACACCTATCAGCAGCTGGAACTGCCCTCTGTCATGGGGGTTCTGGAACAGGAATAGGCAGGGGACTTATCTGATTCAGTTAAAAAACGGCCGTACATATCGTTCTTACGATATGTACAGCCGTTTTTCGTTTTTTTTCTCACCCGACAGGGTCGGATCTTTTTCTGAACCGGATATTTAGTTTGATTCGTTGAACACTTTTTTATCCAGCGCACCGTTCTGGTGTGCAACGATGGTTGTGCAGACTGCATCACCGGTAATGTTAACCGCTGTTCTGGTCATATCCAGGATACGGTCAATACCCATGATCAGACCAATTGCCTCAACCGGAAGTCCTACAGAGTTAAATACCATGGTCAGGGTAACAAGACCAACACTTGGTACACCGGCAGTTCCTACGGAAGCAAGGGTTGCAGTTCCGATAACTGTCACATAATCCATCGGACTTAAGTGGATACCGAAGGCCTGTGCCGCAAATACTACGGCAACACCCTGCATGATAGAGGTACCGTCCATATTGATGGTAGCTCCAAGAGGAATGGTAAATGAAGAAATCTTCTTGGAAACACCCACTTTCTTGGACAGAGTATCAATGGACATCGGGATTGTGGCATTGGATGTAGCTGTTGAGAATGCAAATGCCATAACCGGGAAAAATTTCTTGATGAATTTTATTGGATTCAGTCCTGTGAATATCTTCAGCAGAATCTGGTATACGCCGAAGCACTGGATCGCCAGTGCAAGGAGAACACCGATCATATATTTTGCCAGCGGGATAAACGCGCTGAAACCGATGTTTGCAAAGGTTCTGCTGATGAGACAGAATACACCGATCGGTGCAAGTGCCATGATCATCATGGTCATCTCCATCATGATGTCATTGAACTGGCTGAAAAAGTTTGCCACTGTCTCTGCACGCTCTCCCATTTTCGCAAGGATCACACCCACGATCAGGCAAATACGATAACCTGAAGCATGGTTCCGCTTGCCAGGGAATTGATCGGATTGTCCGGGATGATATTCAGGATAGTATCTGTAAGAGAGGTAGCCTCCATAGTCTCCACCGAGGAAGCGGAGGACTGAATAGAGCTCATATCGAGTCCCACACCCGGATTGATCAGATTACCCACAGTCAGAGCAACAGAAACAGCCAGAGCTGTAGTCGCCAGATAAAATACCAGTGTTCTCACACCTACGGTTCCAAGCTTCTTGGTATCACCGATGGACATACTTCCGCAGACAAGGGAACAGAATACCAGCGGTACAACCAGCATTTTCATCAGACGGATAAATCCCTGTCCGATCACATAAAGGATTCCCTCCACGATCACATCTTTCTTGAAGCTGCTGTCAGGAACCAGGTAACAGAGAATGATTCCCAGTATCGCACCTGCGATCAGCGCCACAAAGATCTTCGTGGTAAGACCCATTTTCTTTTTCTGCTGTGTTTTCTCTTTTATATTTTTTTCTTTCATCCTAGTCCTCCGTTCTTTCATCCATATATTCTTTCAATGATGCTTTCCAGTCCGGCATGTCGTACACTTCAATAATACGGAGGATAAAATTATCAAGGACGGCATAAGGCGGTCTGACAGAAGAAAGATCTGACTGCTCTGTCGGCACGGATCTCAGTTCGATCTCCTTTCCTGCAAGGCGAAGGATCTCTGTTGCAAACTCATAGCGGTTGCATACACCGCTGCAGGTTACGTGATAAGTTCCATATTCGTTGGTATCGATAAGATACAGGATCATTCTTGCCAGATCCTTGGCACTGGTCGGTGATCCGAACTGATCAGAAGCAACGGAAAGTGCCTGGCCTTTTTCTGCTGTCTCCAGCACACGGTTTACAAAATTGTTTCCGCCTTTTCCGTATACCCAGTTGCTTCGGATAATGAAATGTTTGTGTGTAAACTCTTTTACATAGTTCTCTCCGGCTCTCTTGGAACGGCCGTAAACAGTCAGCGGATTGGTATCGTCAAACTCTGTATACGGTTTTTTGCTCTTTCCGTCGAAAACATCATCTGTGGAAAGCTGGACGATCTTTGCCCCGCATTTTCTTGCCACGATGCTTAAGTTTCTTGCTCCCAGTGCGTTGACACGATATGCATGTTCCGGATTCTTCTCACATTCATCGGTATCTGTGATACGGTGCAGTTGATGATCACATCCGGACGGTTAATGGAACCGAAGTTGATCACTTCATCTGTGTCTGTGATATCCAGCTCATCAAGGTCTGTGTTCAGAGTCTCGATCTGCATTGGATCCAGAACATCATTCAGTGCCCGTCCGATCTGTCCGTTGGCACCTGCGATCCATACTTTTAACATCTTTCTACCTCCCTGGTATAATGTGTGTGATACATAAATAAAGAGACATCGATTTAGATCAAAACCAACGCCCCTTTAACCTATATACTGAAATATATTTTATCAATATCACAAAAAGCTGTCAAGAAAAAAGCCCCTGTTGCCATAAGGTTCCTGCTGATGTTACTGCCCACCGGCAGTATTTCCGCAAGATGTTTTTTGTGACAGAATTTACAGAAATCCTGAGAACCGGTAGTTACATAACTCCCGATTTTGTATTGTAAATTCTGTCCTATGAATTATAATCTAAACAGAAGATCATCTAAAAACACATACAAAGGAGAAACTTATGAAAAAGCTAAAAAATTAACATCTCTGCTATTTCTGTTCTGCTGTCTTTGCTTCTGTCTGATCCTGTTTCCGCAGACAGCCCGGGCAGGCTCTCTTACGCCAACCGCACAGGATCGAGTAGGAGGCGGTGACTAACCGCCGTCCTCTCACACCACCGTGCATACCGCTCGGTACACGGCGGTTTCAATAGTTGACGTGCATGGACTGATAGGCTGTGGCTAAATCATAAAAGCCCCAGTTTATCAGTCTTTCTTTTGTTAGTGCTCGTTTGACCACTCCTGCATTTGCCATTCTCCAATAAGCTTTTCGGCTGTAGGCTCCTTCACAGGCT
>ENA-OQHA01000076-OQHA01000076.1-human-gut-metagenome-genome-assembly--contig:-NODE-76-length-49845-cov-5.198620_pt1 | contig 49845 bp, 53 predicted proteins | sample MGYA00242558_ERZ504707 | MGnify/ENA primary metagenome ERZ504707 (study PRJEB26092, sample SAMD00036197) | human gut metagenome | host: Homo sapiens | study: EMG produced TPA metagenomics assembly of... | reverse complement strand
CACGGAGCCGATCCTGCACTCGGACATGGGATGCAGTACCAGCACCAATGGTGGAGGAAGGAGCTCGAATGCCCCGGCATCCGCCGGTCCATGAGCCGCAAGGGCAACTGCCTGGACAACGCGGCGGCCGAGCAGGTCTTCGGCCACTTGAAGGACGAGTTCTACCGCGGCCGTGTGTTCGACTCGTACGAACAGTTCAAACGCGAGCTGGACGCTACATCATCCATTGGAACACCAGACGACGCCAGATACGACTCGAGGGACGCACCCCGGAGGAGTTCCGGAGCATGTCCCTCGCGGTCTGACCCTGTATCCCAATTAACAACGTCCAACAAACGGGGCGCAGTTCAATAACCGCCGGGGCCTTCACATAGATGGATGTATTCAGTTTGTCGCCAAAGAATCGTCAGACGCGTGCTCCATCATCGAATTCGTCGGTACGCGTTTCACGATGCCCTTTATGCTGCACGATGAGGCCAGCGGCGCCGACCAGCGCACACAAACCGAAAATCGAACCAAGAATCGAAGCCAACGCCGGAACGAACACGGAAGCGATAATGCCGATGACGCCGGCCACCAGCAATATCCAGAACACCAGTTTTGACAGTTTCACATGGCCGATTTCAGGATTCGGCGGCACGAAGTCGTCACCGTAACGGTCCATGACCCGATCCGTGTCAAGCCAGCTCGAACCAGTGAAATCGCGCGGCCCACGACCATTCGCCGGCGCATCATTGGTGAACGTGCCCTGATCCAAGTCATCGATGGACAGCAAAGCCTCTTTTTCCCGACGTTGCGCATGCTTCTCGAAACGTTTCGCACTACGCGAACGTTCCACGGCCTTCAAATCGTCAGCATGCGAATCCGCAAACTCGGCCCAAGCCGCATCCAAGTCGTCCATTGGAGAGCCGCCACCATGCGACGCGTCATTTGGGCGTTCTTCATCGTCATTGCTATTGTTGAGGTCAGTCATACTTATACTCTAATCGGGCGGAGGCCAATCCGCCGGGAGGATCGTGAAGAATGCTCTATTGGTTTTTCGTCAAAGGCTTGGGACCAATCGCCATCCACCGTTTGGGACCGACCGCGCAAGGACTTGAGAACATTCCGCACGAAGGTGGCGCCATCATCGCAGCCAACCATCTTGCCGTCATCGACGATGCGTTGCTGCCGTTGACCTGCCCGCGCATGATTCATTTCATGGGCAAGGCCGAATATTTCGAAGGCAAAGGCATCAAAGGCAAATTCAAGAAATGGTGGTTCACGTCAGTCGGCGTGTTCCCCGTGGACCGTTCCGGCGGTTCCAAATCACTTGGCGCACTGAACCACGCCCGTGAGATCATCGAGGACGGACATCTGTTCGGCATTCACATCGAAGGTACTCGCAGCCCCGATGGACGTCTTTACAAAGGACACACCGGCGCGGCGCGTCTGGCATTCGAAACCGGTTGCCCCATTATTCCGGCCGCCATCATCGGTTCGCGTGAACTGCAGAAGCCAGGACAGGTCATTCCGAACAAAGGCAAGTCCAAGGTGATTTACGGCAAGCCGATTGAAGTCGAGAAGAAATCCGCCGACCAGATTACCCACGATGATTTGCGTTCGCTTACCGACCGCGTGACCCGTGAGATCCAGAAGATGAGCGGACAGGAATACGTCGACGAATACGCGCAGAAGGTCAAGGCCGAGCTCAAAGCCCAGCAGGAGGCCGAAGCGCAGGCACAAGCCGAATCCGCTGCCAAGAAGGCATAAGTTTTCAGCGAGGTTCATTCCAAACCAATCAGGGGTGTCTGTTCCGAAGAATGTTTTCGGAACAGACACCCCTGATTTCTATTTTGTAATCAGGATAATCAGTCGAACAGCGACGAATACATTTTCAAGGTGACGGTATTCGGCGTGCCATCCTCCTGACGCAGTCGCACCTCGGTGCCTCCTACCGGATCCTGCGAAGCGACCTTCTTGTCTTGACTGGAGTCAAGTGTCAGTTGCGAGCTGATCTTCACACTGAATCCCAGCTTCTCCAATGCGGCTTTGGCAGCGGCGGCTTTCTGTCCGACATAATTCGGCAGCGTTACGGTTTCCGGTCCCTTCGACACCACCGCATTGACGCTATCGCCCCAGTGCAACTCGTCTCCGGTCTTCGCGGAAGCGGAAATCACCTGTCCTTGCGGAATCTTGTCATCGAATTGCTCGGTCCAGTTGACGGTGAGCTTGAGCGCATCAAGCGTCTGCTGCGCCTCATCCTTCGATTTGCCCACGACGTCCGGCATGGTAACCGGTTTCGGTCCTTGGGACAGCGTGACGGTAATCTTCGCGTTATGGGGCAGAGTCGCGCCGGGATCCACGCTTAAATCAAGCAACGCGCCCTGAGGTACGTCCATGGAATACGCGTCATCATTGGCCGGAGTCTGTTCGATGTTGTCGAAGCCGGCACGCTTCAACGCGTTGATCGGATCCTTGCCGTTCGCACTGGTGGCATCGAGAATGTCTGTGGGAACAGTGCCCTGCTTAATACCCTTGGACACTACCACCTTGACCTTCTGATGATGACGTTTGCTCACATGCGAACCGACATTCTCCGGGTCGGTGGAGATGACATTGCCAGCCTTGACGGAATCACTGAACGCCTCGGTCTCTTCGTACTCGATGTTGGAGAATTTCAGCAGTTCCTCATAGGCGTTCCATTTGATGTTGGAAATACGGCAGGGCTCCGAATCGGAACATGTGAGATCTGCCGGCTGAGGCATGGTCCAGTAGCTGCCCGGTCCTCGGAAATACCACCAGGCATAGCCTCCACCGCCTGCGCAGGCAAGCACGATGGCTGCTACGACGGCGATGATGACAGGTGCACGCTTGCCACTGCGTTTCGGCTGTCCACCACTGACCGGACCGTTCGAGGGGGAAGCTGGAACGTTGTTGGCGGGGACGTCGTTCTTTTCCAAAGCCAAGCGGGTGGTTGCCTCCGGATCTGCCTGCTGCGCCGGCATGACGGTGGTTTTGTTCGGGTTTTCCGGATTGAACTGTCGTGTACGATCGTCGTTCTGACGCACAGGCGGTGCTGGGGGAGCGGGCGGTAGCGGCATCTGCCGGGTGCCATCGCCGGGCATGGTGTCGGCGGCATCGTTTGCGGCCGGGGAAACGGCTGACAGACGGTATTGCCAGTCGTCGATGGTGAGGTTCGATTGCAACTGCTGCAATTCGTCGAATGCCACGGACGCATCCTGGGGACGGTCCTCGACCGCGCGCGCCGTAAGACGGGCGAGGAATGCGGCCACGCCTGCATTGATGCCCGGACAAGCGGTCGTGATATCCGGCACATCCTCATGCACGTGCTTGAACACCAGCGTCACCGGATTGTCCGCGGTGAACGGCACCTTGCCGGCCAGCATCTCCCAAGCATGATGCCTACGGAATACAGGTCTCCCTGCGGCGTTGCCTGATTGTACTGAATCATTTCTGGCGCCAGATAGGCGGCCGTGCCCAGCAGCATGCCGGTGGAGGACAGCGTGGCCTGCGACACCGCCTTGGCCAGGCCGAAATCGGTGATCTGCACATGTCCTCGGTCATTGAGCAGAATATTCTCCGGTTTGATATCGCGGTGCACCACGCCTGCGCGATGCGCCGAAGCCAAGCCGTCCAACGTCTCACCGACTATGCGTAGCGTCTCACGAACGCTGAACGTGACTTGCTGGTTCATTTCGTACCGCAGGTTCACGCCATGCACGTACTCCATGACAAGAAAATCCAGTCCATCGAACTCACCGGTGTCATACACCTGCACGATATGGGGATTGGCTATTGCTGCTGCGGAACGGGCCTCGCGATGGAAACGTTCCACGAACTGGTCGCGTTGTGGGCCCTGTGCCAGCTGCGTGTGCATGATCTTAATGGCGACGGTGCGTCCCAGACGCTCGTCAACAGCTTGATACACCGTGGCCATGCCGCCATCGGCGATTCTGCTGACGACTCGGTACCGGCCTTCGATGACCTGGCCTTCGGGGGCATGCTGGGCTTCACTCATGGCTAATCGGTACGATTCCTTCTTCAAAAAACGTTTCGCGACAAAGATGTGTTCACTTGTAGTCTACAAGGAATGGTTTGCGGAAGATGCGATGAACACGGGTCTTTCACAGTGCGGCGGCATCAGCCCTGTTCCCGCACAATCGGTACGAAACGTGCGCATGCTTCGGTAAGCATGTCTTTGCGATCCTGCGATAGTTCAAGCGTCTCGATGGCGGCCTTCGACTCGAGCCACAGACCGGCGATCCGTTCCTTGGAACGTGCGATGGCACCAGTGGACTCGAACAATGCGATGGCACGCCTAACATGTGCCTCGTCACGTGATTCGGCTTCCCACATGTCGATGAGTTCACGTCGTTCGACATCACCGGCAGCCTCAATCGCATCGGCCAGCAACACCGTGCGTTTGCCTTCACGGATATCACCGCCCACCGGTTTGCCGGTATTGCGGCTCGACCCGATGACGTCCAGAAGATCATCCGCGAGCTGGAACGCCAAACCAAGAGGCAATCCAATCGCCAGTGCGAGCCTGCGCGCGTCCGCAGGGGCGAGGCCGGCGGCAAGCATACCGAATTCCAAAGGTGCGATAGTGGTATAACTGGCGGTCTTCCAACGGAAGACATTCAAAGAGGCCGACGCCAGCTCTTCAGGATCGTCTAACGTATTGAGTTCCACGGCCAAATCGAGTACTTGGCCGATTTCCACTTCACGGTGCATATTCAGGAAGGCCGACACCACGGAAGATCCGGAGCCAAGCCGGCAAGCCGCTTTATTGGCGATATCCACGCTCGCGGTGGCCAGCATATCACCCAACATGATGCCCAAACCATGGCCGATGGCATCACTATGGGTATCCGTGGCAAGCGCACGATGAGCGGACGGCTTGCCACGGCGCAGATCGGAATCGTCGATGATGTCGTCATGCACCAACGCGCCGGTCTGAAACACTTCGATCGCGCATGCCAGATCCAACACTGCATCCATATCACGTTCCGCCACATCCTGCGGCGCGAACGCACGGAACGCATCCAACGTCAGCAACGCCCGCAGACGTTTGCCGCCCTCACTTGACGTGACCGCCTGCTGCGCCACCGCATCAGCGACGGCTTTGCAGGAATTCGCCACCGGATCGTCCGCATGCAGGAACGAAAAATCCTTTACCAGCGAGAGCGTGCGCGTTTCAATCTGTTCCAAATCGGAAGAGCTAGTCATGGGTCAAGGTTATCCACACACATTCGACAAGAGGAAAACATAATGATTGCAGCGGGTGAGACGGTGCCGGACGTTTCGTGACACGCCGAGCTTCACGTTCTCCGACCACAGGGGTCCCGAAACGCCTCATTGCATTGCCGGATGATGCATAGTTCCAACAAAGCGGCCTGCATCAAGCGACCGCTCCGATACGCCAAGGAGGACGAGACATGAAGACGATCGACGAGCCCATGCCGATATGCGAAGCCGAGATGGAACGGCTTGAAGACCAATTGGTGGAGGATTGCAAATCGCTGGGCATGGCGGAGAGCATACGCGATTTCCTGCAGGAGCCATTCTCGGAATGGATGGATGAGCTGGCCGATGAATCGTCGGGAGATGACGATTCATCGCCAGAATGCAGACTGTCTAGAAACGGTGCGGGAGCACTTGCCATCGCCATGCAGCAGACCATGGCGGTGCGTGACGCGCTGCTGGTCTCCATCATCGTGGATGAACGACGTTCGTCACGTGACTTTCTCATGGGATTCATGGCCAATCCGACACTTCCCGGCAACACGCGTCATCTGGAGGAATCCCTCAACGGATCGTTCCGTGACGCATCAAGAAAACCCGACACGAAACGTTGCGACAACGGCGTCAACATGATGTTCGACATCATCGGGATGGTCCCCGAACGGTATCATGTGCAGCCATTGGCCATCATCAGTTATGTGCTGTGGTGGATGGGCGATGAGCGCGCCATGCTGTGCGCGATGCGTGCGCTCGCGTTGGATGAGAATTGTTCGCTCGCGGCGATCATCTGCTCCGCGGCACATCGTCATATCGGACCGGTATGGGCCGAAGAGACATAGAGCAACACTCCGAAAGGAAGCGGTACTTGCGCATGGTGAGCTCAACACGCGGGAATAATCGTCCTTGCAAGATGGTTAACTCACATAGTTGACGATTTGCCTTGCCAGAAGTGGGTCCATATGGTATACGCTTCCGGCGGGATCAATAGGAGGATAAGTTTGGCCACCAAGGAAACGACGGTAAATACGGAACAGACTGATCTGACCGAAAAGACCACCTCCGGAAAAAAGGCCTCCACGCGCAAGCCTGCTGCCAAGAAGAGCGAGTCCTCAAAGACCGCTACGAAGACGTCGCGCAAGACGGCCGCGAAGAAGACCTCCGCCGCCAAGAAAAGCAAGAAAGCGGAAGAAGAAGAGAACCTGATCGAGCAGGACGCTCCTGAAGACGATCCCGTCGAGGATGCCGATCTTGATGATTTCGACGATGACCTTGATGACGTGGACGACGAAGGGGAGGATGACGACCTCGACGAGGACAATATCGACGAGGATGACGATTCCGAACTGGAAGACGATGACGAAGACAAGCGCAAAAAGCCGGAAGAGCCCAAGGAAAAAGGCGCTTTCGTGGTGCGTGACGATGATGACGACGACAATCTGACGCCGTCCGGCAATCCGAAGCGTCGTGTGATCGCAGCCGGCGCCACCGCAGATCCGGTCAAGGATTACCTGAAGCAGATCGGCAGAGTGAACCTGCTGAACGCCGAACAGGAAGTCGACCTGTCCGAACGCATCGAGGCCGGCCTGTACGCCCAACATCTGCTGGACACGGAATCCGACAAGATGGATTTCAAGCGCCGGCGTGAACTGAAGTGGGCCGCGAACGACGGCAAGCGCGCCAAGGACCATCTGCTGGAAGCCAACCTTCGACTCGTGGTCTCTCTTGCCAAGCGCTATACGGGCCGTGGCATGCTGTTCCTCGATTTGATTCAGGAAGGCAATCTTGGTCTGATTCGTGCCGTAGAGAAGTTCGACTGGAAGAAGGGCTTCAAGTTCTCCACGTACGCCACATGGTGGATTCGCCAGGCCATCACCCGTGCCATGGCTGATCAGGCCCGCACCATTCGTGTGCCTGTGCATATGGTGGAAGTCATCAACAAGCTGTCCCGCGTGCAGCGCCAGATGCTTCAGGACCTCGGCCGTGAACCTACGCCGGACGAACTGGCCCGTGAGCTCGACATGCCGGTCGAGAAGGTGCAGGAAGTGCAGAAGTACGGGCGTGAGCCGATTTCCCTGCACACGCCGCTGGGCGAGGATGGCGATTCCGAGTTCGGTGATCTGATCGAAGACACCGACGCCATCGCACCGTCCGATGCCGTCGCCTTCTCGCTGTTGCAGGAGCAGTTCAAGCAGGTGCTTGAAACGCTGTCTCCGCGTGAAGCTGGCGTCATCAAGATGCGCTACGGTTTGGAGGACGGCCAGCCGAAGACGCTGGATGATATCGGACGTGTGTATGGCGTGACGCGCGAACGTATCCGCCAAATCGAATCGAAGACCATGTCCAAGCTGCGCCATCCGTCCCGTTCGCAGACGCTGCGCGACTTCCTGGACCAGTGATAGTAATCAGACGCGAGTAAATGAAGTCGAGAAACCGGCATGAACGCAGGGTTTCTCGACTTCATGTCTTGTAAGGCGACAATTGAAAGGGAACATGGCTAAGGATAATTACGGTGCTGAGAGTCTTACCGTGCTCGAAGGCTTGGATGCGGTGCGCAAACGTCCGGGCATGTACATCGGCACGACCGACAGCCAGGGCCTGATGCACTGCCTGTGGGAGATCATCGACAATGCCGTCGATGAGGCTCTTGCGGGAGCCTGCAACCACATCATCGTGACCTTGCATGACGATGGTTCCGTTGAAGTGGCGGACAATGGCCGAGGCATTCCGGTGGACGTGGAGCCGAAAACCAAGCTCACCGGCGTGGAAGTGGTGCTGACCAAGCTGCATGCCGGCGCCAAATTCGGCAATTCCTCGTATGGCGCTTCCGGCGGTCTGCATGGTGTCGGCTCATCCGTGGTGAACGCATTGAGCTCCCGTCTCGACGTGGAAGTGGATCGTGACGGCAAAACCCACCACATGGCTTTCCACCAGGCCACCCCGGAGTGTATTCCGACGTTGATCCGGAACACCCGTCTCCCGATTCGCCATTCAAGAAGACGCGCAAGAATCGTCCCACCGAACTTGAGATCATCGGCAAAGTCAGTCCGAAGACCACGGTACCCGCATCCGCTATTGGGCGGATCCGGAGATTTTCAACGACACCGCTGAATTCAGCTATGACCAGCTCATCGACCGTGTACGGCAGACCAGTTTCCTGGTGCCAGGGCTGAAAATCACCGTCATCGACGAGAACATTCCCGAAACCGGCGACGAGTCCATTGACGAAATGCTGGAAGTCGATGACAATGTCATCGAACAGGTGACGGAAGAGAACACGTCCGCTGAAACGGATGATATCGGAACCTCTGCCGACATACTGCAGGAGGATTCAGCCGAAGCTGATGAATCAGCCGAATCGCAAGAAAACGATGCTGCCACGCAATCGCAGGAAACCGTTTCCCAACCCGTGCAGCCGAAATATCCGCATGCGCGCGTCGAAGAATTCTGCCATACCGGAGGCGTGAAGGATTTCGTCGACTTCCTGTCCAAAGGCGAAGCGGTCTCCGATATTTGGCGCATCGCCGGCGAGGACACGTATGTTGAAGAAACGCAGGCGGTCGGAGACGATGGTGAACTGCATGCGCAGAAGGTGACGCGTGATTGCGCAGTCGATATCGCCATGCGATGGACCAACGGCTACGACACCACCATGCGCAGCTTCGTCAACGTGGTGGAGACGCCCGGCGGCGGCATGCACGTGGACGGCTTCCTCCAAGGCATCACCAAGCAGGTGCGCAAGGCCATCGAGGACAACGCGCGCAAACTCAAGGTGAATCTCAAGGATTCCCATATGAAGGTGGAACGTGACGACATTCTCGCCGGTCTGGTGGCCGTCGTCACGTCCGCCTCGCCGAACCGCAGTTCCAAGGCCAGACCAAGGACGTGCTCGGCACCGCGCAAGTCAAGCCGATCGTCTCCAGAATGACCGACAGGCAGTTCGGTGAGATGATTACCGGCTCCAAACGCGGTTACAAGGAACAGTCCGGCCGCGTGCTGGAGAAAATCGTCGGCGAAATGCATGCCCGCGTGCAGGCGCGCAAGACCAAGGAAGTCACACGCCGTAAGAACGCGCTTGAATCCGCGTCCATGCCGCCGAAACTGTCCGACTGCCAGCCCGGCAATGACGATGTAGCCGAACTGTTCATCGTCGAGGGTGATTCCGCATTGGGCACAGCCAAGGCGCCCGTAATTCCGGTTTCCAAGCGTTGCTGCCGATTCGAGGCAAAATCCTCAACGTGCAGAAGGCATCGCTCGCGCAGATGCTGTCCAACAAGGAATGCGCAGCCATCATCCAGGTGGTCGGCGCAGGATCCGGCGCAAGCTTCGACATCGAACAGGCCCGATACAACAAGATCATCATGATGACCGATGCCGATGTCGACGGCGCGCACATCCGCATCCTGCTGCTGACGCTGTTCTACCGGTACATGCGGCCGCTTATCGAATACGGTCATGTGTATGCCGCCGTGCCGCCGCTGCATCGTATCGCGTTGACGGGTACGCATAAGGGCGAGTACATCTACACGTATTCCGATGATGAGTTGGCAGGCAAACTCGCCGAGCTTGATAAAAAGCACATCGGCTACAACGAGGACATCCAGCGTTACAAGGGTTTGGGTGAGATGGACGCCGACCAGCTGGCCGATACCACCATGGATCCGCGCACCCGCATGCTGCGCCGTATCCGCATGGAGGACGCCGAACAGGCCAGCCACATCTTCAGCCTGCTCATGGGTGATGACGTGCCGCCGCGCAAGGCGTTCATCGTGGAGAACGCCGACGATTTCGACCGTTCCAAGATCGACACCTGATATTGCATGGCGATTGCGATTGGCGGGTCTTGCGTTACGGCGGAGACCCGCTTTTCGTGTATGCACGATAATGCAAAAACGTCGGTCGATAGTGCAAGATGCAAAATACCGTTTGGTAGGTAACTTTGGATAAAATAGCGGAGTATTTTCGTGATTTTATTGCCGCAAACATAAAACATACAAGGAGCTGACTGTGGCCAATCTGCTGCTCGCCGTGATTTACATCGCCTTCATCAGTCTGGGTCTGCCGGACGCGGTGCTCGGCGCCGCATGGCCGACGATGAGCGGCGACCTGCATGCGTCGATTTCCTGGGCGGGTGGCATTTCCATGACGATTTCCTCCGGCACCATCGTGTCCGCGCTGCTATCAGACCGCATGACCTTGCGGTTCGGTGCAGGCAAGGTCACGGCAGTGTCCGTTGCGTTGACGGCGTTCGCATTGTTCGGCTTCTCCATCTCGCCGAATTACTGGATGCTGCTGCTCTTCGCCATTCCGTACGGCTTGGGCGCGGGCGGCGTCGATGCGGCGCTCAACAACTATGTGGCAATCCACTACGAAAGCCGTCACATGAGCTGGCTGCACGCCATGTGGGGCTTGGGCACGCTGCTTGGCCCGTACATCATGGCGTATGCATTGGGCGCGGGTCAAGGCTGGTCGTGGGGATACCGGTACATCTCCATCCTGCAGATAGCGCTTACCGCGGTACTGGTTTTCAGCCTGCCACTGTGGAAGACACGCACCGCACAAGACACCGAAGAGACAACTGAGGGTGACGGACCGCGTAAGCCGCTCGGTATCCGTGGCGTGCTCGCGATTCGTGGCGCACGCGAGATCCTCGTCATGTTCTTCTGCTATTGCGCGCTTGAATCCACCGCCATGCTGTGGGCCAGCAGCTATATGGTGCTCGGCAAGGGCATCGATAAGACCACGGCCGCCATGTGGGGAAGCCTGTTCTGTATCGGCATCACCGTCGGGCGTCTCGCAAGCGGATTCCTCACCATGAGATTGAGCGATCCGTCTATGATCCGCCTCGGTCAGGCCCTGGTATTGACGGGTGTCATCATCATGCTGCTGCCGCTGCCGCATCACATCGGCACCATCGCGGGACTGATGGTCATCGGCCTAGGATGCGCGCCGATCTATCCATGCGTCATCCACTCCACGCCGACCTATTTCGGCAAGGACAAGTCCCAGGCCATCGTCGGCATGCAGATGGCCTGCGCCTATGTGGGATCGATGTGCATGCCGCCGCTGTTCGGGCTGATCGCGCAACATGTTTCGGTCAACCTGTTCCCGTTCTATCTGGTGGTGTTCCTGGCGCTGATGGTCGCCATGCATGAGACCTTGCGCCGCAAGTGCGGCGACCGTGCGGCCGCCTGACGACGCCATATGTGAGACGCTCGAATGCGTCAGCCGGGCGGTGTGCTCGAATGGGTCGACGACGAATGACGGGGTTTCTGCCGGTTGTGGATGATGTCTGAAGACGATGCCATAATCGAACGTATGTACGAATGCATGGACTTGTTCTCAGAGGCTACCAATGCCTGGTTCAAGCATGCGTTCAATGCTCCGACGGAGGCGCAACGTTGGCATGGCCGGCCATCCGCTCCGGCGAGAACGTGTTGGTGGTGGCGCCCACCGGCTCCGGCAAGACATTGTGCGCCTTCCTTTCCGCAATCGACCGTCTGATGACGAAGGAGAGCGATGACTTATTGCGGACGTCCGGCGGTGGGGACGGCACGGCTGAATCCGATTGCAATGCCAAGAAACGTAAACCCGTCCGCGGCGTCAAGGTCCTGTATATTTCGCCATTGAAGGCTCTGGGCGTGGATGTGGCCAAGAACCTCCAAGCGCCATTGGCTGGCATCGCCGGACAGTGTGAGGCGATGGGATTGCCATCGCCGAAAGTCAGCGTGGGCATGCGAAGCGGCGACACCACGCCGCAGGAACGGCGCAGAATCGTCAGTCATCCGCCGGATATCCTCGTCACCACGCCCGAATCGCTGTTCCTGCTGCTCACCTCCAAGGCGCGACGGATACTTTCCGCCGTTGATACCGTTATCGTGGATGAAGTGCACGCCATCGCGGGCTCCAAACGTGGCGCGCACCTGGCGCTGAGCTTGGAACGATTGGAAAGCCTTGCCGGCCGGTCCGTCCAACGCATCGGGCTTTCCGCCACTGTGGAACCGCCGGCCGAAGCCGCACGTTTCCTTGGCGGCACGCGGCCGGTACGCGTCATCAGACCCGAATCGCACCCCGACATGGATCTGAAAGTGGTGGAACCGCTTTCGGCCATGCGCGATCCCGTCTCCGACGACGCAGGGCGGAGGGCAGGCGCCGTGAAACTTCCGAATCGCCATACCACGCATATTTCCGGGGTGAGTCCTGCCATGGAGGCATTGGCGGAACGTAACGGACTGACTTCGGTCGGGGGAGACGAACATACCTCACGGGTTTCGACCGGAGGTTCGGTATGGCCGGCCATCGAACGCAGCGTGCTTGACGAAGTGCTGAAACACCACACCACCCTCGTGTTCGTCAACTCCCGTGGCCTTGCGGAAAAACTCACCGCACGGCTCAACGACCTGTATGCGCAATTGCGCACATCCCGGAAAACTGGGTCTGAAACCGCCGTCAAAGCGGACGCAGGGCGGGATGCGCTGTCCGACCGTAGGCTTGGCCGAACGGACTTGAGTGTGTCGGACAACGCATCCCAGCCGGAGTCCACAGCCAGTGATTCCACCCAGCCGTATCCGGATCTGGGCTCCCCGGAAGGCCGTGAAGGCTTCGCCAAACACTACGATTCCGTGGTCGGATCCACCACCATGCTGGTCTCCTCGCATGCGGACGCCGACGCGATCGCCATGGCGCATCATGGTTCCGTTTCCAAAGACCGGCGCAAACAGATCGAAGAGCAGCTCAAACGCGGCCAATTGCGTTGCGTGGTCGCCACATCGAGCCTTGAACTCGGCATCGACATGGGTTCAGTGGATCTGGTCATCCAGATCGCACCGCCATTGTCCGTGTCCTCGGGATTGCAGCGGGTGGGGCGCGCGACCACAAGGTCGGGGGAGTCTCGCATGCACTGTTCTACCGATTACACGAGAGCAAATCATCGGCACGGCCGCAAGCATCGAATGCATGCGCTCCGGAGACATCGAAACACTGACCATTCCATGCACCCCCTTGGACGTGCTTGCCCAGCAAACCGTCGCCGCCGCGGCGATGGATGATCTGAAACCAGACGACTGGTACGTGACCGTGCGCAAGGCCGCGCCATTCGAAGATCTCGACAGAACCATGTTCGATGTTGTGATGGGCATGATGACCGGCGCCTACAACGGCGAGGATTTCTCCGCCTTCCGGCCACCACTGCAATACAACGAAGAGGCGGGTCTCATCTCCGCGCGCCCTGGCGCTCAACGACTGGCCGTGACCAGCGGAGGCACCATACCCGACCGAGGAACCTACACCGTGGTGCTTCCCGAAGAAGGCTCCGGACCGGGCCCACGCAAAGTGGGGGAGCTGGACGAGGAAATGGTGTACGAATCCCGGGTCGGAGACGTCATCACCCTCGGCACATCGACCTGGCAGATCCAGGAAATCACCCGGGACCGTGTGGTGGTGGTTCCTGCTCCAGGACGTACCGCCCGACTGCCGTTCTGGCATGGCGAAGGCGACGGGCGGGACGCGGCATTCGGACGGTCCCAAGGCCGATTCATACGCGATATGGCGCAAGGACTACGCGCGGAAGTCTCGGACGGCATCGCAGGAGACAAAACCAGCCGATTCGACACGACAACAATCGCACGTCTACGTCGTGACGGATTGGACGACAACGCCATCGGCAATCTTGCGACCTGCTTGCCGAACAGCGCGCCGCCACGGGAACGATTCCCAACGACCGTGAGCTGGTCGTCGAACGCTGCCAGGATGAAGAAGGCGATTGGCGTGTGATCGTTCACTCGCCATACGGCAGACGCGTGCACGAACCATGGGCCATGGCCATCACCACACGTATCAAACAACGATACGGGTTCGATGGGCAGGTATACGCGGCCGACGACGGCATCATCATCCGCCTCCCGGACGGCGACGGCAACCTGCCGATCCGCGAGCTGCTGCTGTTCGACACGGAAGAGCTGCAACGCATCATCGAAACACAAGTCGGCGAAAGCGTGCTGTATGCCGCACGATTCCGAGAATGCGCGGCGCGATCGCTGTTCCTGCCACGCGCCAACCCCGGCAGACGCGTCCCTTGTGGCAGCAGCGGCTGCGCGCGGCGCAACTGCTCAACGCCGCCCGAACTCGGAAGAACTTCCCGCTGCTGTTGGAAACCGCACGCGAATGCTACAGGACGTGTACGATCTGCCCGCGCTGAAACATGTGATGTCCGGATTACGCTCCGGCGTCATCTCTTTGAGCGAGACCGTCACGGAAACGCCGTCGCCGTTCGCGGAAAACATGCTGTTCGGATACGTGGGCGCGGTCATGTACCAATACGACGTGCCGCAAGCCGAACGCAGCACGCAACTGCTGTCCATGGACCCGGAAGTGCTGGAACGTCTTCTGGGCGCCACGGATATGGCTTCGCTGTTGGATGCCGACGTCATCGCGCAGATTGGGAAGGAGCTTGCCGGACGGACGTTCTGGAACGATTTGGACGAGACCGACATTGCCGGCCGTGTGGCGCGATATGCCAAAACGCATGGCCCATTCACCGCGGATCAGATGATCGCCGAACTGGGATTGGACGCTGTCCAAGGCGTACGCATGTTGGATGAATTACATGCCAAAGGCGAACTGCTGAAAGGCCATTTCGTCGATGATGCGGCCGGAGCGGACGCCAATGGTTCCGATGATTCAGCATCGGAACGGTCACCTCGCAAACGCCCCAGCAATGGCTCCACAAAGACGTGTTTCGGCGTATCCGCGCGCTTTCGCTTGCCAAGCACGCAAAGCCATCAAGCCGGTGGAACCGGCTGTCTATCAGGCGTTCCTGTTGGACAGACAAGGTGTCGGACCTGTGGGTGGCGCCCGATATGAAGGCGTCGACGCTGATGCGTGTGATCGAACAGCTTGAAGGCATATACCTCAACGCCTCCGTTTGGGAATCCTCGGTCTTCCCCGCACGCGTTCGCGACTACCAACCGAGTATGTTGGACGAATTGCTCGCATCCGGAGATGTGGTATGGGTCGGCTCCAAAATCAATGGTTCCAACGCCAAGGAAGCCGGCGGAATCGCATTCCATCCAGCTGATTCACGGCTGCTGACGAAACCCGGCGAACAATCGCAGAACAATGCCTATAGTGCCGGAACCATGACCGTGCCGGAGACGATACTTGCCGCATTATCGAATGGGGGAGCCTTCCATGCGCGGCAGCTTTCCACAGCCGCCAAAACCATCTGGCAGGAACATGCGGAAGTCAACGTGAATCCTGAAACAGGGGAAATCATCCTTCCCGCATGGGGCGAAAGCCAGTTCGAGGAAGCCTTGTGGTCCTTGGTATGGCAAGGCAAAGTGACGAACAGTTCATTCGCTCCCGTTCGGGCCTTGGCTCAAGGCACGGTTTCAGTGCGCGCGCCACGCACTGCCGCACGCAGACGCGTACGGATCCACGCCTCGACACCGGTGACGCTCGGTGGATTATGGTCCGCGGTCGACTCGTCCCAGACCAGTCCAATGGCGATACCGGACCAAACGGACGATACCGCCGGCAAACCAACAGCCGGCATCGAGGAATACGACATCGCATTGATCGAATCGCTGCTCGACCGATATGGCGTGATCGCCGCTCCGCTAATCGACAAGGAGCAGGTCGCAGGCGGATTCTCCGGACTATACCCGGTACTCAAACGCATGGAGGAACACGGCAATCTGGTCAGAGGCATGTTCGTCAAAGGATTCGGAGCGGCCCAATTCGCCGGACGTGACACAGTGGACGCCTTGCGCGGCGACGACGAAGCGCGCAGCCAATCCTGCGTGGCGCTCGACGTGACCGACCCGGCCAATCTGACAGGCTCCGCGATCACATGGCCCGAACAACACCATATGAAACCGGCGCGCAGAGCGGAATCGGTCATCGTGCTCGACCACGGCATGCCGGTGCTGTTCGCCGTGCCGAAAAGCCACAGAATCGTCAGCTTCACCGATGACGAGCGAATATTGCAGCCGGCATGTACGGAACTTGCCTATGCATTGCAACATCAGTCCAAGGGCAGCGTCAGCTTCGCCGAAATGAACGGTGAATCATTGAAGGAACGCAACGAATACAGACGTTTGCTGCATGCTGCCGGGTTCGTGGACAGCCCACAAGGCATGAAGCTATATGGCTGAACCAAGCCGGAGGCACTTTCACCCAGCCTGCTCATTCAACCTGGCAGCCCAAGTGCGCAAAACGGGAAGGCCCTGAACCGGAAGAAGAAGAACCAGTCCAGAGCCCCGCCAATCGATTTCGTCGAATCAGCCGACCACCGCAATCGGCGCCGACAGATCCGTACCGGAACCATCGCGTCGCATATCAGGCTTCGGCAATTCCACAGGAGCGCCACTTTGCGTGGAAGCATGCAACGGATACGCGCCCACGAACGCGAGAATCAACGTATCCTGCCCCTTGAGGAATCGCTGCGAACGCACGCCACCCGTACCACGGCCCTTCGTCGGATACATCTCCAACGGCGTGACCTTCGCGGCACCGTTTTCAGTGCCAGGCAACGCTTCGGAATCGCCGGCAACCGTCAACACCACGGCTCCGGAAGCGGAGAACAGTCCATTCTCGCCTTCTTCGTAATTCCATGTCACCTTGCCGTCAGGCACCACCGCGAACGCGGCCGCCGAACACCCCTCAGCCAGACGAATGCCCGCCATGCCGCCAGCGGTACGGCCCTGCGGACGCACATTCTTCGCTTCGAACGTCAACAACGAGGAATCGGTGGACACAAACACCAGACGATCCTCATCACGGGCTTCGGCAGCGGCAAGCACTTCGTCATCATCCTTCAAATCGATGACGCTCCACGAATCCATTGTGGTCGGAGATTCACGGTTCCAACGCTTGACCACGCCGTTGCGGGTGCCCAACGCCAAAGGAACAAGCTGACCGTCGTCATCCGTGGACGGCATATCAATCGCAGCAATCACCCGTTCGCCGCGGATCGGATCGGTGTTCTCCGTCATGCCCAGCAGTTCCTCGGCCTTCACACCACCCGTGACACTGAGCGGCCCATCCGCGGAAACCTTCGGCAATTCGACCACATGGGCCAGCACCAGACGACCCGCTGAAGTAACCAAGCCGTATGAGGAACGTGTGGACGTGCGGAACATCGAAACGATCTGATCATCCTTGGCGCGTCCGCCGGAAGCCGAACGATTCTCCCAACGTTCCACCGCATCCTCGGAAGTGCGTGCGATCAGGCCCGTGGCGGACAGCATCACCGCGCACGGCTCGTCATCAATCTGCAGAGCCGATGCGGTGGCATTCTCATCGCCGGCCTTCTTTGCGGCCTTTGCGGCTGCGGCGACATCGGCCGCTGCGGAGGATACGGTCGCGGCGGCGCGCGCGGCAGCCATCGCGTTTGCAGAGACGCCATCATCGCCATGCGCCACAACAGGCGTCAAATTGCCTTCCTCATCCTCATCCAGCAGCACCGTGCGCCGGGGAGTGCCGTATTTGGCCACGGCGTCATCCATTTCGTCAATGACCACGCCGTCAAGCGCCTCATCGGAAGCAAGAATGCGTTCAAGCTCTTCGATACGCCGCTTCAGATCGTCGCGTTCCGCCTCAAGCTCGATACGACTCATCTTGGTCAGACGGCGCAGCCGCAAGTCAAGAATGTACTGTGCCTGAATCTCGTCCAGATCGAATACGGCGATAAGCTTTGTTTTCGCGGCCTCGGCATCATCAGAAGAGCGAATCACCTGAATGACTTCATCGATGTCCACCATGGCGAGCAGCAAGCCTCCACCAAGTGCAGCCGCTCAAGCGCCTTCTTCCTGCGGAATTCACTGCGTCGGCGGATCACCACACGACGATGGTCCACCCACACCTGAAGCATTTCCTTCAATCCCATGGTGTGCGGACGGCCATTGACCAACGCCACATTGTTGATGGTGAAATTGTCCTGCAACGGCGTGTGCTTGAACAGCTGCGCCAACACCGCGTTCGGATCGAACCCGGTTTTGATTTCGATGACGAGGCGCGTGCCGTTATGCCGGTCAGTCAGATCGATGGCACCGGAAATGCCGTCCAGCTTACGGTTCTTCACACCTTCGGAAATACGTTCCAACACACGTTCCGGACCCACCATGAACGGCAGTTCCGTCACGACGATGGCCTTTTTGCGAGCCGTCACGTTTTCGATATGCGTCACGGAACGCGTGGTCAACGCGCCACGACCCGTCTCGTACGCCTCGCGGATGCCCTTGCGGCCCACAATCACGCCGCCGCCCGGCCAATCCGGACCCGGCACGTAGCGCATCAACTCCTCTAACGTCGCGTCGGGATGGCGCATAAGATGCTTGGCCGCAGCCACCACCTCGCCAAGATTGTGCGTGGCCATATTCGTGGCCATGCCGACGGCAATGCCGGAACCACCATTGACCAGCAGGTTCGGAATCGCGGCAGGCAGCACAGTCGGCTCCTGAAGCTTGTTATCGTAATTCGGCGTGAAATCGACGGTATTTTCGGCGATATCGGCATTCATGCCCAACGCGGCCGGCGCCATACGAGCCTCGGTATAACGAGAAGCAGCAGGACCGTCATCGAGAGAACCGAAATTGCCGTGACCGTCCACCAATGGCAGCCGCATCGCGAACGCTGCGCCAAACGTACCATCGCCTTGTAAATCGCGGAATCGCCATGCGGATGGAGCTTGCCCATCACTTCGCCAACCACACGCGCCGACTTCATATACGGCCGGTCCGGATTGAGGCTCATCTGACCCATCTGATAGATGATGCGTCGTTGCACCGGCTTGAGACCGTCCCTGGCATCAGGCAGCGCTCGGGCGTAAATCACCGAATACGCGTATTCGAGGAACGACTTGCTCATTTCCTCGTTCAACGGCGTTTCGACGATGTTCTCCTTGACCGTACGCGGGTCAAAGGCTGGTTTTGCCGGTTTGCGGTGCGACACCATGCGGTGGTTCTCCTCACGGAAAGGTTATGGTAATCAACCTAGCAATATTACCAGCTGGTACTGCCGCGGTGCTTGAATGGGAACCATGAGTGTTGAAGTGCCCGAAATCGACCAGCTGCTAGCCATGACCAGTCCGGCACGATATGGCGACGAACTGCCGGATGAGGCAGCCGCGGCGGTGCTCTCCACCTATCCTCGGTACTTCCCGCCATTTCCAGCGCCATCGGGCATCCGATTCCAACGGCCATCCATGCCGATCCGAAACGACTCCAAGAGGCACTTGGCCTGCCGGACGCGCGTTCGGCAGTCGTGGTCCTGGTGGACGGTCTCGGATATTGGAACATCAATATGAGATTGGGGCATTCACCCTATCTACGGTCGCTGATGGCGGATGGCGTTAACCAGCGGCCAATCGCCACATGCATGCCCAGCACCACCGTGGCCGCCATGTCCACGTTCGGCACCGGCACATGCCCCGGATTAACCGGCATGACGGGGTATACGCAGCTCAATCCCGACAATGGCGAAATCTGCCAGCTCATCTCTTTCAAAAACGCGCCCGCACCGCTGAAACTGCAACAGCAGCCGACCATATTCGAACGATTGGCGGAACAGGACGTTCGCGTCACCAGTTCGGGACTGCCGAAATTCGCGTTCTCCGCGTTGACTCAGGCGGCGTTACGTGGCAGCGACTACATCTCCAATGACGATCCACGCCGACGTATCATGACCGCGGCGAAAGCGGCGAACACGCCCGGACTGACATACGTGTACCTGCGCGACGCGGACAAGATCGGACACAATTACGGCTGGGACTCCGACAAGTGGATCGGCACATATGAGCGTGTCGACGCCCAGTTGTCTTTGCTGCGTCGAAGTGTGCCGAAGAACACGCTGATCGTCATCGTGGCGGATCATGCATGATAACCGCCGACCCGGAAGCCTGCATCGACATAGCGTCCGAACCCCAGCTGATGCGGGGCGTCGCGAATGTCGGTGGTGAACCACGCTGTGTCATGCTTTATGGCGAGGATGGCGAGAATCCGGAGGACATCGCCGCTCGTTGGCGTGACGTGCTGGGGGAGCGCGCCCAGGTGCGCACCCGCCGGCAGGCAATCGAGGAAGGCGTCTACGGACCAGTCGATGAACGCGTCAAGTCGATGATCGGCGATGTGGTCGTCTCCGCTGCGGGCTCTACCACCATTGTCGATTCCCGCACACAGGCGGAGAAGGCGATGCATCTGCCCAGCGTGCACGGGTCGCTGACCTACATGGAATCTGATATTCCATGCCTGATTGACGTGGCTTGATCGAATGATCCGAACGTCTGAACGGATGTTGCCGTGGGATGTTAGGGAACGTTAATCAGTCACCGAACAGAATTTCATCCCAACTCGGCACTGCGGAGCGTCCTGCACGGCGCTTCGATTTGGTGGTGCTCTGACTATGAGGATCGGATGATGCCGTCTTGGACTTATCGGACTGCTTCTCGCCGGCGGATTGCGTGTTTTGCGAGTTTTGGGCAGGTTCCGTCGTTGAAGGGGCGGGGGACTGCGTCGTCGCGATTTCCGGACGGTTCGGCAGCGGAACGGTCGCCGATGACTGAGTCTCAACGGTGGTCTTGATATTCGTGGCTTGTGGTGCAACCGGTTCCGGAGCATTCCAAGCAGACACCGTCTGTTCGATACGTGCGGAACGTGCGGAATCGCCCGGCAAATTCAATGATGCGAGAAAATTCTGGTCGACCTGCTTCTCGGCGTGTCCTTCCGTCGTCGTGTCTTGCTCGCCGATGAGCTTGCGTGCCGTTGCGTTCAGACAGTTGACCGCGTTGTCATGCATGTTCCAAGACCATTCCGCACGGGCGGCATGACCTGCGGAATCGAACTCCGCGGTAATCTTCCACGGTTCCAAACCGCGTCTGGTGGCCTTCCACCGCACATCCTCCAACCGTACGTGGGCTGCGGCGAAAGTGCGTTCGATCAGTTCGGAAAGCGTGCGCACACGGCTTTCCTTCGGCGCGGGAACCGCCAGGAACTGTTCGATCGCATATTGCTTTTCGGTTTCCACCGCCGCCGAGAAACGCCGAACAAGCGCTTCGCTCAACGAATATCGCTCCGCCACGCGGGTCGGATTGGCTCCGGCTCGAATCAAGGATTGGATTTGGGAGATCGGCAGCGTGGAAGGCGCTTGCTGCTGACGCTCCTCTTGGGTTTCGGTGCGAATCTGTTTTGCCTCCAAAATGGCTCTTTCAAGCGCTTCATCGACCTTGACGGCGAATTTGCCGGCACCTGAAACAAAGACGAGCTCACCGGTTTCACTCACATGATCGAACCGTGCATCTTCGAGCGCATTCTCAGGCACAACACACCACTTTCCCTTAGATTTTTCTATTAATTCTATTGTGCCCCACGTGTCGGATTTTACGAGTATTTCAATTCGTGTATCCTAGCGGGGGAAAAGTCATGTATTCTATGGCGCATAAGCACCATAGATGACGAAAGGAATCTCGATGGCACAGGATTATGATTCCCCGCGCAACAAAGACGAGGACGAGGAGTCGCTCCAGGCTTTGAGCAAGGGTTCTCAGAACAATTCCAACGATATGGACGATGACGAGAACGCCATTGCCGAAGACTACGAGCTGCCGGGCGCCGATTTGAGCAATGAGGACGCTTCGGTGACCGTCATTCCGATGCAGGGTGACGAGTTCATCTGCTCCGAATGCTTCCTGGTGAAGCATCGCAGCCAGCTTGCCTACACTACCGACGACGGACAGCCGGTATGCAAGGAGTGTGCGGCCTGATGGCGTTCGACGAGGCATACAACGAGCCGGAAAACGTCGAGGTTCTGGTAAAGTCGCTGGATCCCGGGCAGCCGGCTCAGCTGCATTACGCCCATGCCGGAGATGCCGGTGCCGATCTGCGCACCACCGAAGAAGTGACGTTGAAGCCGTTCCAGCGGGCGCTGTGCCCACGGGAGTGGCAATCGCATTGCCTGCCGGCTATGTGGCGCTGGTGCATCCGCGTTCGGGACTCGCCGTCAAGCAGGGCGTCACGGTGCTTAACGCGCCGGGAACCATCGACGCTGGGTACCGTGGCGAAATCAAGGTGCCGTTGATCAACCTCGATCCGGAACGCGCCGTGACGTTCCATCCGGGCGACCGCATCGCACAGCTGGTCATCCAACGCTACGTCGAGGCAAAATTCATCGAGGCGCAGACCCTGCCCGGATCCGACCGCGCGGAACGTGGCTTCGGATCAACCGGCGTTGCGTCCTGACGGGACTGCAATACACAAAGACCGAGGATGTATCCGGCCGTGCAACACGCGGCCGGATACATCCGTCATATGGTGATGCGCGGGTACTATAGGGTACATTCCAAGCGAGGAGGAGCGAAATGAGCGACATGGATCATGAGGTTCGTTCGGCCAGAATGTTGGGCTGCGAGATCAGCACGAATCCGCTTGACCCGCTTGAACCAATCCTCAAGATGTGCGAATACCACCATCCCGACGAGGACATGAGCATTCTCGCGAGAGCCTACCGGCGCGCCGTCAACCAGCATTCGTCGCAACGGCGTAAATCCGGCGAGCCGTACATCATCCATCCGCTTGCAGTGGCGCAGATCCTCGCCGATCTTGGCATGGGCCGCTGGTTGTGGCAGCGGGCCTTCTGCACGACACGGTGGAGGACACCGACTACACGCTCGACGAATGCCGCGCCGAATTCGGCGACACGGTGACCGGCCTGGTGGACGGCGTCACGAAGCTTTCCAAAATGGAATACGGCGATTCCGCCCAGGCCGAGACCATCCGCAAAATGGTGGTGGCGATGAGCCGCGACGTGCGCGTGCTGGTGGTCAAGCTCGCCGACCGTGTGCACAACGCCCGTACATGGCGTTACGTCAAGCAGTCGAACGCGCAGAAAAAGGCACGTGAAACGCTGGATGTGTATGCGCCGCTCGCCAACCGTCTTGGCATGAACGCCATCAAAACCGAGTTGGAAGAACTCAGCTTCAAGGTTCTGTATCCGAAGATCTACAACGAGATTGTGGTATTGGTGGCCCGTCGCGCCGGACAACGCGACGTGTACCTGAAGCAGATTCTCGCCGAAATCAATGAGGATCTCGACGAACAACACATCAAAGCCTATGTGACGGGCCGTCCGAAGGACTACTTCTCCATTTACCAGAAGATGATCGTGCGCGGGCACGATTTCGCCAACATTTATGATTTGGTGGGCGTGCGTATCATCGTCGACACGATTCAGGACTGCTATGCGGCGTTGGGTGCCGTGCATGCGCGGTGGAACCTGTTCCCGGCCGTTTCAAAGACTATATCGCCATGCCGAAGCTCAACATGTACCAGAGCCTGCACACCACGGTGGTCGGCCCCGGCGGCAAGCCGGTGGAGATTCAGATCCGCACGTGGGACATGCACCGCCGCGCGGAATTCGGCATCGCTGCGCATTGGAAGTACAAGGAGAACGGCCAAGCCGGACGCGCGTTGAGCTCGCCTGACAAGTCCGACCGCAAGCGTGGCGAAAACCAGGAGCTGAGCGAGGCCGACAACCTCAAATGGATTCAGCAACTTGCCGACTGGACGAGCGAAACGCCGGATTCCGACGAATTCCTTGGCTCCCTCAAAGAGGATTTGGGCGCGGCAGAGGTCTACGTGTTCACGCCGAAAGGCAAGATCGTCTCGCTTCCCGCCGAAGCCACTCCGATTGATTTCGCTTATGCGGTGCACACCGAAGTCGGTCACCGTACCATGGGTGCGCGCGTGAACGGACGATTGGTGCCGCTTGATACCAAGCTCGAGAATGGCGATACCGTTGAAATATTGACATCCAAGTCCGAATCCGCAGGTCCGTCGCGTGATTGGCTGAGCTTCGCCAAGAGCCCGAAGGCACGCAACAAGATTCGTCAATGGTTCAGCAAGGAACGCCGTACCGAAGCCGTCGAGGAAGGCCGTGACGAGCTGACGCGCGCCATGCGCAAGCGCAACCTGCCAATCACCACGCTGCTGACTCCGGAAGCATTGGTGGGTGTCGCCGACGAGTTGAACCTTGCCAACGCGGAAGCCGTGTTCGTGGCGATTGGTGATGGCCAGATCTCCACGCAGAACGTCATCTCGCATCTGGTCCGTGACGCGGGCAGCGACGAGGTGGATGAGGAAGTCGAGCAGGAGGCGTTGCCGCTCAAGCAGGTGGAGCGTACCAAGAAGACCACCAGCTCGTTGGGTATCTCCGTCAAGGGCGTGGGGGACATCTGGGTCAAGCTGGCCCGATGCTGCATGCCGGTTCCGGGAGACAAGATCATCGGCTTCATCACCCGCAACCAAGGCGTGTCCGTGCATCGCGTGGACTGCCAGAACATGCTCGAACTGGAGAAGCGCCAGCCCGAACGGGTCGTGGATGTGCAGTGGACCAGCACCAAGGGCGTGTTCATGGTCAAGATCCAGGTCGAGGCGCTTGACCGTCCGCATCTGCTGAGCGATGTGACACGCGTGCTGTCCGATCACGGCGTGAACATCATCTCCGGCTCGATTTCCACCGGCACCGACCGTGTGGCCACCAGCCAATTCAGCTTCGAAATGGCCGATCCGCAGCATCTGAACACCCTGCTCGCCGCCGTGCGTAAAATCGAAGGCGTGTTCGACGTGTACCGCATCACCGGCGCGAAGGATTCCGCGGAGCCGCGACTGCGCAAAATGTGATGTTGACGAATCACATAAGCCGGTGATTGCAAGCAAACGCCTCTATAAATAAAATGAAGAAAGCCCCTCAATCGAGGGGCTTTCCTATATTGTACGGCTGTGCGGGAAACGCTTACTTGAGCACTTCCACGGACACGATGCCGACCGGCTCGGTCGGACGGTCCATGCGATCGGTGTTCACGGCTTCGAGCTTGTCGACCACTGCCTTGGAATCGTCATCCGCAACCTCGCCGAAGATGGTGTGGTGGCCGTCGAGCCACGGGGTCGGCACGGTGGTGATGAAGAACTGGGAACCGTTGGTGCCGTGGATCTTGCCGTCCATGCCACGACGCAGGCCGGCGTTCGCCATGGCCAGCAGGTACGGGTGGTCGAACTTCAGATCAGGAACGATTTCATCGTCGAAGTCGTAGCCCGGGCCGCCGGTGCCGTTGCCCAGCGGGCAGCCACCCTGAATCATGAAATCCTTGATGATGCGGTGGAAGGTTAGACCGTTGTAGAACGCTCATGGGAAGGCTGGCCGGTCATCGGATCGATCCATTCCTTCTCGCCGGTGGCAAGGCCGAGGAAATTGGCCACGGTTTCCGGGGTTTCGTCGTCGAACAGGTTGATTTTGATGTCACCTTCGGAGGTGCGCATGATAACTGTAGTCATGGCTCCAAGTGTCTCATGGGCTTGAGACCGGGGCTGGATATTCCTTGCTCTTCGCAGGAATGCGGGTTGTGATCAGGGATATGGGGTGGCTGGCCACCAAGGTTGAGACCAATGCATTGGGTAATGATATGTCGAGCGGTTCCGGCGTTTCGCTGTTGGGCCGTGATTGCGATGCCTTGTTCTTCGATAATCTGTGTCACGTTGGCCCTGTGGATCCAGTTCGCGCCGCAGTAAGTGCCTGACGTTTCACCAAGAAAACGTCCGCAGCCCCCTACCTTGTGGCATGATTGGTGGCGGTGAAATCAATGACGAGTCCGGCGAAACGTCGCCAGTCCCGACACGCGGATTTATTTGGCGAAAGACATCTTTAATGAGCCGCAAGCGCTAGGCCAACACTTGCGGCTCACATTATAGATAAAACTAGTCCGGCTTTACCAGACAGATTTGGTTATCTAATTATTGTTATTACTCTTTATGGGAGGATAGCCATAATATACGGAACCGTAATGCGGTGAAGAAGTATTGTACTTTAACAACGTGTATGATTCTGCCTCGCCAACTTTTGTAATACTTTTTGCTAGACTGACTGGTGTATTGATGGCTCCAGCGTCAACTTTACTGCTGCCACTAGCAATTGAATTCCAAATTTTTGAAGCGAAAGTAGAACAGTTGTTAAGATAGCCCCATTTATCGTTATTTTTAATATTAGAATTCACTGTATTTAAATCAATTTGCCTTAAGGGTAATTGAATGGAAACATTCTGAAGATTAATACCATTGGAATTAAGCTTCGAATCAAGATTGAGCCACAGACCCTTATGTTCTCTACTGACATCTACAGATTCATCCCAAGTGCTTGCTGTTATAGATTTACCATCAGCAACGTTAATCCCAGCAATGTTTGCCGTAGAACCAGACAGGTTTGTGATCATAAGCCAAGAATGACCGAGATTCGTGAAACTAGATGATGAGCCGGATCCTGTAGTGGAATAAATCCGCAGTAAAGCTACAGCCTCTGCAGCGCGCGTTTTGTAATTAGCGCCCCGAGAAGGAGATGAGATAATTCTCAGATCTTCGTTATCTGTGGCTTTCTCGAGATCTTCCAGAGAAGCATTAGACGGAAAGCTAGATAGGATAGGACTCCTATAGGGAGTTTCGATAGATTCTGCTGCCGACGCATTTACTGTCACAGTTCCAGCCAATATTACAGATACTAGAGCAGTGACAATTTGTTTGAGTTTCTTCATTTATTTCTCTTTTTTGTCAGAAATAAAATAGTTTCGACAGCACCAGCAGCGACAAGGAAGGGAACCGCTCGTAAAAAATAAAGATATGAAGGAAAGCTAGACACGTATTCTGGATGCAGGTAGTCAAAAATAAAGCCGCTTACTGTGCGTAGGAGTCCGGCACACACTAGGAGACCTGCAAGAATGTGGCAAATTCGGCGCATATTGACTCGATTCTCGAACTGCGGAGGAATGAGCCTATTGTAACTTGCTGGAGAGGCCAGGCTCAGTTCAAGGAACAGAAAAAGTGATATGAGCTGATTTTTGTTCCGCATTCCCCTAACTCGATGGGAGATGATGGGATTATGGCAAAGGGCACTTGATACGCGGGCGAGTTCAAGGTGAAGGCAGTCCGGTTGCGTGGGCCGCGTGTCGTTCTGCCTGTTGTCCGACGCGGAGGCGTACTGCCGGGCGAATGCTTCTGGGCGCACCCATGCGGAACATCATGAAACCACAGGGGGGATTGCACTTTTCCACGCCGGTCGGCGAAGACGTTGAGCGCCGGCAGAACGGTGGAATGTCACCGGATTATTCTTGGGTGCCTGTAGGTGCCTCGTGGAAGACGAGGGTAATCGGCAGGTTTCCCAAAAATTGAAAGCCTTGGAACAAAGCCAAAAACAGCTGACCACGATTATCATCGGAGGTGCGCATGATGATGGTAGTCATGGTCAAGTGTCTCATGGGCTTGAGACCGGCGATGGTGCGATTGCGGGAATGGCGCAGAGAGCCGTGGGCTGGCCGCGGCCGATAGCCGGGCTATAACGTGGAACGTCATACGAATTGGCTCACTATGATCAGCGCACCAGCAGCGACAACCATGGGTGGCTCCTGCTCTGTATTTTGATGCTCCTATACATTGTCAAGCGTTTGGACCCGTTGTTTGGGTTCGGGCAGGTTCTGTGCTCTGCGTTCGATTTCGCTGATGCGGCTCGACGGCACGGTCGGCGACTCATACGACAACGCATGGCCGAATCCGCCGACGGTGCATACGAGACCGAGCTGGTGTGGCGGCGCAAGCCATTCGCCGACCTGGCCGAGCTGGAATTGGCGACGTTCCGGTGGGTCTCGTAGTGGAACTCGAAGCGTCTCCACCAGTCGCTGGGCTACAGGGCACCGGAACAGATCGAAACCGAGTATTATGCAGACCAAGCGGTACAAGCCGCCTCATTATGAAGGCGGAACAAAATCAGTTCATATCAGTCCGAATCCGTCAACAGTACATACGAGACCGAGTTCGTCTGGTGCGACGTAAGACAGTCTTACTATATGGGTGAGAATCAGCCCGTTTTACATGTCGCTGAGCTAATATACGCAAATTAGCGATTAAGCTTTTCAATGTCTTTAGTGACTTTGCTGGGGGGAAGGATGGCTCGCTCGTCAAAGTAGGCAATGGGGTTCTTGGAGTCGTTGCGTTCGAGGGTTTTGCCGATCCAATTGTCGTAGTCGCCGTGAATCGGCTTGCCGATAAAGCCCATGCGCATATCATCGCGCTTGATGATGCCGTTGATCTTGGCGACGCACGCCACCACGTTGTCGGGGGTCAGGATGATGCCTATATCACAGCGGACCGCCCGGCCGGGTTCGAGCCGCCACCAGCTGTTGCCGGAGCGCCAGATTTCCTCGAAGTTGCCTTCCCATCTTGGGATCCCATCCCACCAGATGCCGAGTGCCGCCCTCTGGCAGGTCCTCGACCCAGCCAAGTTCCCTGCGGGGGCCAAGTTTCATCGTCACAATTTCAGTCATACCTTATATCTTACAACCTTGTGATTCTGCCATCTTGGAAAGAAGATGCAGAATCACAAGGCAACAATTCTCTGCTGCCGTGATACTCGTCGTGTGGGAATCCGAGCCGGACCGGGATATGTCGAATCACTTACCTCATGTCCAAGGTATCTTATATAAAAGATAAAATGCATACAAGATAAAATGCAACTGAATAAGGAAAACACCCGGATCGAGACGAAAGGACTGGTCATGGTCGCTATGAAGCAGGAGAAGATCGGCACTCGGAATGGTGCTTCCACGGTCCACGACGTGATGTCCCTCGCGATGGATTTGACTGATGTGCGTTCAAGTGTACGAGTCGGGGCCGATATGTTCCTACGGGATATGTCGGGTATGACCAGCGAGTCAAAGGGCTTGCACTGGGGAAACTCTCCATTATCGGAAGCAGGGCTGGAGAAGGACATGACGTGTTATCGCTCGACATTGCTCGACATGCCGCCGCGGCCGATGTGCCTTCCTGTTTTTCTGCCCCGACAAGTCCGCGATCGAAATAGGCAGACGAATCATGTCGGCAGAGGCGGGTGTGCCAATGGAGACTTTGTTTTCCGGTAACGATTTGGACGAGGGAGAATCCGTTCTATGTGACGCGGCCTATTCGCTATGTGAACGCATGCCTTTGTATATCAAGGCGGGGCGGTCCATGGATGCCGATTGCATCGCGGAGACCTGCCGTGGATTAAAACAAACCTCAGGACTGAAGCTCGTGGTGGTCGATGGGCTCCCCTCCATCGTTGATCACGTGGACGACGAACCTAGGGTTTTGGAACAGTTCTCCAAGCTGGCCCGAGACCGTGACGTGGCCGTGGTGCTCACGGATCTTGCGACGCGGGGACCGCTCAGAAAGCCGGGATTAGGCAATCTGATAAATGGCGAAGCGGAATGCCGATATGCGGACGCCATACTTTTCGTATACCGTCCGGAATTCAAGTGTGCCTGTGGGGGAGACGCCAACAAGGCTGAGCTCATGGTTCTCAAGCATCCATGGATTCAGCCATGTACATTTGAACTCCGTTTCCAGCCCGAATACTCGAGATTCACGAATCACTGACTTCCTCCGGCCCGATGCCCAATTTTGGTAAGTATAAGTGAGTGTCTTTCATAGGAATACGAAACGCGTCGCCGAAACAGTGACTATCAATATCGACCCGATTCGATATTTTGTGAGCATTTGATTTTCTGAGCAGGAAGTCCCCATTCCGTATAGGTTGTGGAAAGACATGGGAAACCAGCCAATGAGACGATACTCTATGAATTCGATGCCATAACGGCGGCTGGTGAAAATCGGAACTTGACTACGGAACGTACCGCGATCCGGATATTGGTTTCATCCAGACGAAAATGACCGGTGCAATCAACGGGGGTCACGGCATCCTCAAGCGCAAGGATGCCGTGACCCCATCCCCTAATGGAGTGGAATGGATTCGGATTCTAGATATTCCAATTGTCTTTTAGAGTTCTCTCAACTGCCGCCTCCACGGCCTTCTTGATGTCCTCATTGGAATCCGTTAACTTTGCATCGAGTGTTTCGTTATACGGATTGGTGATTCGAACCGTAGGCTTTTGATCCGTGCCAAGTCCGCCCCAATACGCTTTATACCAAATTGTGTTGAAGGATCCGGATTCCGGATCGGAAACTACATATCCGTCATCAAATTTAATGTTGAAGAAAAACTCACAAGTGATGATGCGGTCCACATCACTGCTTCCCGGATTTTCCAGCTTAAACGATTGGGCATAATACTGATTGTCGAACGGCTTGTGTCGTTTTGGCCACTCCCAATTGTCCGCAAGCGTTACACTCTTTCCATTTACAGGACTTTCCTCTGCCCATCGTGAAATAAGGTCCGCATGAACTGTCTGTAGCTTGCTGCGGACCGCTTCCGTGTACTTTTCGAATGATTGGCGAACGTTGACAAGTTGCTGCTCAATGCCATTGGCTTGAGAGACGAATTGTGTGATATCGGTGGACGTGTTATCCATTTTCTTCTGCTTTCGTTCCGGGGAATAATTATCAATAAACTGTTGAAGAAGATCAACGGCGCGAGGATCCGCGTCAAGTGAATACTCTCCCAACATTCCAAGCGCGTTGCTGAAAAGCTCATCGTAATGGACGTCGAAAAGATCCTGTTCGACTACAAGACCTTGCGCGGACGGATGATCTTTGAGAACAAAGTTATTGAATGGGTGAAGGACAATGACAATAGCCGAATCATTATTGGATTGTTTCGCTGCCCAACTACGATAGTCAGCCAAATCGTTATAGAGACCGGCATCCACTTTATTTTCGATGGCGATGCTGATATCAGGCAAGTCCAAGAGAATGTCTATGCGATTATTCTTGCCTGTAGACGCTTCCGTGGACACACTGACATCGCTGACATCCATGTCTTCCTTGTGGATTGTCCGCAGCAAAGCCTTGAGCATCAAATCCTTAAGGCCATGCCCTTCGGCAGGGTCGAAAAAATAGGCAAGGACATTGCTGCTGACCGTCTCACGTCGGGGGAAGCCGGCTATACGAAAGATGTTCGGACGCGTTGCCTCTGTGGAGGAAGCGGACACTTCCGTGAATACCGCTATGGCATCATGCCATGTGTCCGACTCATTTATTCCATTCATCTCATCGATCATTGATATAGCCCTTTTCTAATAGACAATAATGGACAATTCATTTGGCGGTTTTGAACCGCACCCCGATTGTTGGATGTTGTTAGCCCAACAAACGGGGCGCGGTTCAGTTTTCGTGCGCCGCCGTCTCTCCTTCGGGCTTTGCGAGGATGACGGTGATTTCTGTGTCTTTTTGTTGCGGGTCCAGTGCCAGACCACAGATGATTAAGCGTCGTCCTGGACCGCTTCCTGCACGATTGTGACCAATGAGGTGACTTTGGCCAGACCAATATTGGCGGGAGCCCCAATGTTGATCAGCGCCCTATCGCAGCATGACGGGTTGATCCTTGCGCGGCGAGCGCGTCCGAGAATGCCTTGCTCGGATCATCTCCGGCATTGAACCGTATGATGCGTATGGCCGCGGACGCGCAGATGGAAATGACGTCCGGGAAATCAATGTGAATGTAGCTGTTTGTGTTGGTAAGCGATGTGATGATCTCCGCGGTCTGTTTCAGCGGCGGTTTCGGCCTTGGCGCCGGGAGGCGGGATGAGATGGGCGGCCGGAGTTGCCTCGACGGTGGAAAGGGGAGCTGTGGAAATAGTCAGCTCCGTCTTGCCGTCTCATTGCGAAACGTGACGATTGAGCGGTCGACATCGATGTCAGAGGTAAGCATTGCTGGTCCTTTCTGTTTTGTCTATTTTCAGTATGTAGAGGGTGAAGTTATTCTCGATCGAAGCCGTCGTCCTGGGGATTCGTGCATGGCGGCTGCGTCGCATAGGCGTGCACGCGTTCATTGAGCCGCTCACAGCCTAATTCCATGGTCTTGAACCATGCGTCGTCTATGGTGAAGCCGCCCTCTCCGAACAACGTCAATCGGTATCCGGGGAAAGCTCCCAGTGACTCCCTCAGCCATAGCAAGGATCGCTTGGCGGTTAGGAGACGAATCGCCAGGTCAGGAGGTAATGGATTTTCATGGGAGGAGTCCGACGGTGGCAAAGAGAGTCGCAACGATTGTTGGAATCGTCATTTTTCTCTCCGTTATCGAAAATCAGCCATAGTAGATCGACGGCATCCCAGATCCTCTGATGCGCCTCGCGTTCGAAGAAGTCGGCATCGACCTCGTCGTTGTCTTCGTCAAACACTCGCGTTTTTCCGGAATCGGTGCGCTCAACGGAAAACCACGAGACCCGAAACCCCTGGCCGTCACGTTTTCCACGCTCCGGACGTAGTTCCAGCAGGTCCCGTACGTCAAATGCGGTGGAGTCGAACGGGCTGGCACCGGCATCCACGCGCCATCTGTCCCAAGCCATATCAGACAGCCAATCGCATACAATTTGCGTCAACTTATCGTTCTGGCTATCCAGCCACCTGTCGGACTGAGGAAGATGACTGGGTGTGCGATTGCACGGGTCAATTACCAGATGCCTGCAACAGAGCGATAACGTCACCATCGCCAGACCTCCTTCTTTGCATCAAAGTATCTTGTATATAAGATACCACATAAGCATGTATGCTTGTAACATCGTTTCATAGAAAGAGACCGAAATGAACCACGCTGTCACCCGACACAGGGGCGGCAATGCATCGGCTGACGTACATGGTGGGGAAGGCCCATGGGCCCCTGAACTGATATATCCAGCGATGTTGCGGGTCATGGGGCTGGCGAGCCAAGCGGCACATCGATCCAGCAGACGGAAACTGCGCGCCCAGCGGATTCAAGGAATACGATAAACGCACCAATGGTTTCGCCCTAAAAATCTTCGCGGTCATCTCTGGTTGTGCATTGGCTGATTCGAGAAACCTGCAACTGGACATCGTGTACCACGCAGCCGTGGTGGATTGCCGTCCGCATCTTCTGTCCTCGATTATCCCGGCTGTGAAAAGCGGTACACATCATGTTGGCGGAGGCCAACGTACCGATGAAAGCTTCCTCTCGGACGACAGTCTCGATGAGGGCGAAAGGGGATTATGCGACGCATTCTGCCCGTTTTTGCGATCATATGCCGTTGTATGTCAATTCAGAGCGATTACTCTGGTATCCATTATGGATGACTGCCGCAGGCTGAAAAGAACCGAAGAATCAAGGTTTGCGGCCAGCGGTGAAAATATATGACGTGCTCCATATCCGACACCGCTCAGGGGGGGGGCAAACGTCTGGGGTAGCATTCGACGGTGTTCCTGGATTATTCTCGGGTGCCTGTGGGTGCCTCGTGGAAAACGAGCGTAACCGACAGGTTTCCCAAGGACAGAAAACCTTGGAATAAAGCCAAAAACAGCTGACCACGATTATCATCGGAGGTGCGCATGATAACTGTAGTCATGGCTCCAAGTGCCTCATGGGCTTGAGACCGGCGTGGATGCCGACGGCACGGATACAGGACGGCGGATTGGTAGACGCGTAGTATTAAGACGGTGTTCGAACGGTCAAGAAAAGAGGAACGAACATGTCGATGAAGGACACGCTGAAGAAAGCCAAGATCGCGGCGATGAAAGCCAAGGACAAGGCCAAGCTCAACCCGATCAACCTGACGTTGGCGGACATCCAGAACCTGGAGATCGCCAACGGTCACGAAGCGACCGACGAGGAAGTGCTCAAGGTCATCCAGAAGGGCGTCAAGACCCGTCGTGAGACCGCCAAACTGTACGAAGACAAGGGACTGGCGGACAAGGCCGCTCCCGAAACCGCCGAGGCCGATTTCCTGGAAACCTTCCTGCCGGCGGCCGCCAGCGACGAGGACTACGCCAAAGCCGTCGCCGACGCCGTGGCAGAAGTGAACCCGGCCGGCCCCAAGGACATGGGTCGCGTCGTCAAAGCCGCTCGTGCCGCGCTTGCCGGCAAAACCATCGATGGCGGCAAGCTGGCCGGTCTGGTCAAGGCCGAGCTCAACAAGTAATCGTCTACGAGCAGCGTCTCTTTCCGCGTACGAAAAGCGGGTCCAAACAACAAACGTTTGGACCCGCTTTTCATAAGGAACGCGAATGTGCTGGCTCAACGCTCGTGATGGTCGATATGGTCGGACACCACGTCGCCGATGGTCTGCACGATCTGCACGAGAATGACGCACAGGATCACGGCAACGGTCATCACGTCGTACTGGTAACGCTGGTAGCCGTAACGGATGGCGATATCGCCCAGGCCGCCCGCGCCGACGGTACCGGCCATGGCGGAGAAGCCGAACAGGGTGATGAACGTCAGTGCCGCGCCGCGCACCAGCGATGGCAGGCTTTCGAACAGCAGCACCTTGAACACGATCTGCAGGTTGCTGGCACCGAAGCTTTGCGCGGCCTCCACCAGACTGCCGTCCACTTCGGCGAGCGACTGTTCCACCACGCGCGCCACGAACGGAGCCGCGGTGATGACCAGCGGCACGATGGCGCCCGGCACGCCGAGCGAGGTGCGACAATCAGTCGGGTCAGCGGATGATGGCCACCAGCAGAATGATGAACGGCACGGAACGCACGATGTTCACGATCCAGCCGAGCACGGTGTTGAGCGGTGCGTTCGGACGGATGCCCTTTTTCGCGGACGTGATGAGCAGCACGCCGACCGGCAGGCCGATCACATATGCCAGCAGCGTCGCCACAGCAGTCATGATAATCGTGTCACGCACGCCTTCGACCAGCAGTTCGCCATAATCGGCGATGAATTGCGAAACCACCTGTCCCATCTCACTTCACCTCTTTCTGGGCGGAATCATCGGCCGCCCCATTCTTCGCGCCATCCGCCGTTTCGTGCGTATGCCGATGGTTCGTCACCTTCGCGTCGGCGATCAAAGTCTTCAGAATGTCACTGTGCGGATCGGCGAACAGCGCTTCCGTATCGCCCATTTCCACAATGCGGCCTCCGTCTATCATGGCCACACGGTCGCAGATGTTGCGTGCCACGGACAGCGAATGCGTGATGACGACCAGCGTCACATTAAGTTCACGGTTGATGCGACGCAGCAGGTCGAGGATCTGCGCCGTCGTGGTGGAGTCGAGCGCGCTGGTGGCCTCATCGCACAGCATGATGGACGGATTGTTGGCCAACGCCCTTGCGATGGCCACGCGCTGCTGCTGGCCGCCGGACAGCTGGCTGGGGTAGCGGTCGGCCAGATCAGCCAGACCGACCAGATCGAGCAGATACCGCGCACGTTCCTCACGCTTGGCTTTCGGCGTGTGGTTGAGTTCCAGCGGGAAGGTCACGTTGCGCAGCACGGTGCGCTGTTGAAACAGGCTGAAGTTCTGGAAGATCATGCCGATTCCGGCGCGCACGTCCGCCAGCTCCTTGCCTTTCACGCCGGTGATGTCTCGTCCGTCGATGAGCACCTTGCCGGAAGTGGGGCGTTCCAGCAGGTTGATGCAACGCACCAATGTCGATTTGCCCGCGCCGGACGAGCCGAGAATGCCGAAGACCTCACCCGAATCGATGGTCAGGTTAATGTCGTGCAGCACCTCATGCGCTTCGGTGCCACTGCCGTAGCTTTTGTGCAGATGGTCGATCTGAATCGTCATAATGTCCTGTTCCTAATCGTGTTCCATAACAAGAATGCCGCAGGGTAGTATACCTGCGGCATTGAACTCCTACTGCCGAAGCGGGTCTTAGAAGACCGGAACGACGGCGCCCTTGTAGTTCTTGTTGATGTAGTCACGCACCTCGTCGGACTTCAAAGCCTTCTTGAGCTCCTTGGTCTTGGCGGTGTTCTCATTGCCTTCCTTCACCACGAGGATGTTCTGGTAGGTCTTCGCGGCCAGACCGCCGGCCTTCTCGGTGGCTAGCGTGTCCTTGGTCGGGTCGAAGCCGGCCTGGATGGCGTAGTTGCCGTTCAGGGCTGCGATGTCGACATCCTTGATGACGGTCGGCACGACGGCGGCCTCAAGTTCCTTGAACTTCAGGTTTTTCGGATTGGAGGTGATGTCCTTCGGTGTGGCGTTGATGTCCTTCGGATCCTTCAGCTTGATCAGGCCGGCATCCTGCAGCAGCAGAAGCGCGCGGGCCTCGTTGGTGGCATCATTCGGCACGGCCACGGTGGCGCCGTCCTGAAGATCCTTCAGCTCCTTGGTCTTGCCCGGGTACAGGCCGAACGGCTCGAAGTGGATGCCCTCCACGGACACCAGATGCGTGCCCTTCTCCTTGTTGAAGTTGTCGAGGTACGGCTTGTGCTGGAAGTAGTTGGCGTCAACCTCGCCATCCTCGGTGGCGGTGTTCGGCTGCACGTAGTCGGTGAATTCCTTGACGACCAGCTTGTAGCCGTCCTTCTCGACGAGCGGTTTGACCGCCTTGTTCAGGATCTCCGCGTGCGGGGTCGGGGAGGCGGCCACGGTGATGGTCTTGTCGTCCTCCTTGGAGGCGGCACCGTTGGAACCGGAATTGCCGCAGCCTGCCAGGCCGAAGGTCGCGAGCGTGGTGACGGCGAGCAGTGCGCCGAGAATCTTCTTGTTACGCATGGTTGAGTTCCTCTCTCTCAATTTCGCTACACGGCCCGGACGCTTACTGCGGTTGCGGGCCAACGATTGACCAATATAGAGGAACCTGTGACGGCAACACGTCGCGCGCTTATCGGAATTATTTATAAAGGGCGCGAAAACCGCAGGAATATGCGAAAAACAGACTTGTGAATCGTAAATAATCTTGCGGAAACACCGTCATATAACGCCGAAATGCTTAAGCGCGTTGGCTATGCCGGCGTCGTCGACGCTGTCGGTGACGTAATCGGCCGCCGCTTTCGGCTCGTCGGTGGCGTTGCCCATTGCCACGCCGATTCCCGCGAATCGTAGCATGTCCACATCGTTGCCGCCGTCGCCGAATGCGATCGCATTGTCTTTCGTCCAACCGAAATGCTCCAGCATCACCTGCATACCAACCGCCTTGCCTCCATCGGCGGGAATCAGATCGGTGAAAGCGGGATGCCATCTGACGCCGCGCACGTTGCCGCACATGCTGGCGATTTCGGCTTCCATCGTCTCGTCCACATACGGCTGATTTGGAACGTGGAATGGTTTGCGATGCGTTCGCGCGGATCATGCACGTCGATTTTCGGCGCGGTCTTGCCGAGACTGTTCCACGTGCGTTCCAATGCGGCGTTCGTGCGATTGAAATACCCGTAGTCGCTTTCCGCATAGTTGGCGACCACGTCGGCATGCGTTTCAAGCCAGTCGGTGATCAGCTTCACGTCGGCCTGGTCGATCGGATGCCGGTAGTCGAGACCGTCGCGCGTGGTGCAATACTGGCCGTTAAGTCCCACGATGCCGTCGAACGTGACGGGAATGGTATCAAGCACCACGCCCATGTAGGAGGGTGCGCGGCCCGAACAGATGAACACCTTCACGCCATTGCGCTGCAATGCATGCAACGCGTCGATGGTGGACTGCGGCACCACATGCGTGACGAAACTCGTCAACGTGCCGTCGATGTCGAAAAACGCCGTCTTGATGTCCTGAGTCATGCTGCCTCCATGAAAAACCATGTCAAACCCGGTATCCAGCTTACGAGGATATGTGCGAAAACGTCGTGCACGGCACGGAACACGACCACGAAAATAGGAAAACGGCCGGATGTGCCTACAATCGTCAACCATGAGCGAACATATCGAAATCACGCCGGAGATCATCGAAATCAGGCACTATCTGCATGCGCACCCCGAACGCAGCTTCAAGGAATACGAGACCAGCGCCTACATTGAGAAGCTGCTGCGCGCACACGACATCGAAGTGCTCAACAATCCGCTCGAAACCGGCGTGGTCGGACTGATCCGCGGCGACCAGCCGGGACCACGCATCGCATTGCGCGCCGACATCGACGGCCTGCCCATCCAGGAAGACACCGGTCTGCCGTTCTCATCCGTCAACGACGGCGTGATGCACGGCTGCGGCCACGACCTGCACATGTCGTACATGCTCGGTGCCGCGTTCTGGCTCGCCAAGCGCCGCAAACACATCAAGGGCTCCATCAAACTGCTGTTCCAGCCCGCCGAGGAACTTGGCCTCGGCGCGAAGGCCATGGTCGACGCGGGACTGCTCGCCGACGTATCAGCCGCCATCGGCGCGCACAACAACCCGAACTACGCGCCCGGACAGATCGCCGTAGGCCCCGACCCGATGATGGCCGGCTGCGTGAAATTCCATGTAACCCTGCACGCCACCGGCACACACGCCGGCTATCCGCACAAGGGCACCGGCCCGATCGAGGCGCTCGCCACCATGGTCCTCGCATTGCAGACCATCGTGAGCCGTAACGTATCGCCGTTCCATCCGCTCGTGCTGTCCATCACCGAGATGCACGGCGGCCACGTGTGGAACGTCGTACCCGACAAGGCGAGCTTCCAAGGCACCGTACGATACTTCCACAAGTCCGACGGTGAACTGGTGGGGAAACGCTTCAAGCAACAGGTCCAGTCCATTGCGGCCGGTTACGGCATCACCGCCGACATCGATTGGGACGATTTCCAGAACCCGCTCGTCTCCGATACGGAACTTTCCAAGATAGTCGCCGACAACGTGCGCGATTACGCCCAGCTCGAACCCATCCACCCGTCGATGGCGGGGGAGGACTTCTGCGATTTCATGCCCGTCACCATGCCGGTGTTCGCCTTCATCGGTTCCAACGGCGAGGAAGTGCCCGGATTGGCACAGCCGCATTTCGTCGGTCTTGACGAATCGCTGCAAGCGGCGTGGAATTCTACGCCAACGCGGCGCTGACGGTGCTCAACGAACTGTCGTGACGCCACGTGCGGAACGCCGTAATCGTAATTTTCATAATCGTAAAAAACACAACATATCCAACAAATCAACGGTAAGTTAGGCAGCTATGACAGACATTCGCTTCGCACTCGCCCAAATCGACACCTGCGTCGGAGACCTTGATTCCAACGCCGACAAGGTCATGCGGTACGCGCATCTCGCCGCTCAGCAGGGCGCGCAGGTCGTCGTGTTCCCGGAAATGACATTGACCGGATACCCCATCGAAGACCTCGCCCTGCGTGCCACCTTCCGCAAAGCCGCATGGGACAAAGCCAACTGGCTCGCCACCGAACTGGCATCCGACAGTCTCGGCGAACTATATGTGGTGGTCGGCACTGTAGGCACCGACCGTGAAACCTCCAAACCGCGCAACCGTCTCGTCGTCCTGCACGACGGCGTTGTCTGGGCCGGCTACGACAAGCATTTCCTGCCCAATTACGGCGTGTTCGACGAATTCCGCATCTTCAGCCCCGGCAACAAATCCATGGTGCTCGACATGAACGGCGCGCGCATCGGCGTGGCCATCTGCGAGGACATCTGGCAGGACGGCGGCCCTGTGGCCGAACTCGCCAAGGAGAACATCGACCTGCTGCTGACCATGAACGGTTCGCCATACGAGGAAGGCAAAACCGACACCCGTCTCGACCTCGCGGTGCGCCGCGCGGCCGAAGTGAACGCCCCGATGATCTACCTGAACCAAGTGGGCGGCCAGGACGACCTCGTTTTCGACGGCGGCAGCTTCGTTGTGGACACCAACGGCACCCTGCTTGAGCGCTCGCCGATGTTCATGGAGGATCTGAGCTTCTTCGACTTGGACACGTCCGTGGAGCATCAGAAGGTCGGTATGATCGCAGCCAAGCCCGATCCGGACGAGGAAGTGTACACCGCCTGCGTGCTGGGTCTGAAGGATTACATGGCCAAGAACCATTTCAAGGGCGTGTGCCTGGGCCTGTCCGGCGGCATCGATTCCGCGCTCGTGGCTGCCATGGCGGCCGACGCGGTGGGCGGCGAGAACGTGTACGGCATCTCCATGCCGAGCATGTATTCGTCCGACGGATCCAAGGACGATGCAGCTGATCTGGCGCGCAATATCGGCGCGCATTATGACATCCAGCCCATCGAGCCGCTGTTCGTCTCCTTCCAAAACCAGCTGGAACTGGAAGCGTCGCCGCCGAGAACCTGCAGGCGCGCATCCGCGGCGTCATCGTCATGGCCTACTCGAACTCCAAAGGACTGCTGGCCGTGGCCACCGGCAACAAGTCCGAACTGGCATGCGGCTATTCCACAATCTACGGCGATGCGGTCGGCGGCTATGCGCCGATCAAGGACCTGCTCAAGACCCGCGTGTGGAGATCTCCCGCTGGCGCAACAAGGCTGCCGCCGCCGGCATGGGCATCGGCGGTCTGCATGTCGTCGGCAACGAGCAGGGGAGCGCGGGCACTCCGCTGCCGGATGGTGTGATGATCCCCGTCAACTCGATCGAGAAGGCGCCGTCCGCCGAATTACGCCCAGGGCAGAAGGATTCCGATTCGCTGCCGGAATACGCGCTGCTCGATCAAGTATTGGCGATGTACATCGAGCATGCTCATGGCCGCGCCGACCTGCTGGCCGACGGCTTCGACGAGGCGACCGTCGACACGGTCATGCGATTGGTCGACCGCGCCGAATGGAAGCGTCGCCAGTATCCGCTGGGACCGAAGGTGACGGCGCTGGCGTTTGGACGTGATCGCCGTCTGCCGGTCACCAACGCATTCCGCGAATAATCGGCGATCGCAAGTAGAACATCGAGAGCCGAAGGAAGCCGATATGGAAAAGCAGTGGTATTTCAACACCGTCACCGAGCAGCCGGAATTGGGCATGATCTCTCCGGCAAGCCACCGCATGGGGCCGTACAGAACCCGTGAGGACGCGCTCGACGCGTGGAAGATCGTGCAGGAACGCAATCTCAAATGGGAGGAACAGGACCGCGAATGGAAACGCTGGTCAGCGGACGGCTCGGCATCTTCCGAAAAGTGAATTCCATATGAAAACCACGCCCGATTGTGATTTATGTCACTAATTTCGGGAGTGGTTTTCAGGCTTTTCGCAGATGATTGCCGTTACAATCGTGAAGTAGCGACGGCGTAACGATGCGTCGCCAACCGACACCCAGTAAGGAGTGGAAATGGCAGCAGTTGATGCAACGGCGGTCTCCCAGGAGGAACTTGAGGCTAAGGCTTGGGAAGGCTTCACCGAGGGCAACTGGCAGAAGGACATTGATGTCCGCGACTTCATCCAGAAGAACTACACGCCATATGAGGGCGACGAGTCCTTCCTGGCTGACGCCACCGACAAGACCAAGCACCTGTGAAGTATCTGGACGACAACTATCTGTCCGTGGAGCGCAAGCAGCGCGTCTACGACGTGGACACCCACACCCCGGCGGGCATCGACGCCTTCCCGGCCGGCTACATCGATTCCCCGGAAGTCGACAATGTGATTGTCGGCCTGCAGACCGATGTGCCGTGCAAGCGCGCCATGATGCCGAACGGCGGCTGGCGTATGGTCGAGCAGGCCATCAAGGAAGCCGGCAAGGAGCCCGATCCGGAGATCAAGAAGATCTTCACCAAGTACCGCAAGACCCACAACGACGGCGTCTTCGGCGTCTACACCAAGCAGATCAAGGTAGCTCGCCACAACAAGATCCTCACCGGTCTGCCGGATGCCTACGGCCGCGGCCGCATCATCGGCGATTACCGTCGTGTGGCCCTGTACGGCGTGAACACGCTGATCAAGTTCAAGCAGCGCGACAAGGACTCCATCCCGTACCGCAACGACTTCACCGAGCCGGAGATCGAGCACTGGATTCGCTTCCGCGAAGAGCATGACGAGCAGATCAAGGCCCTGAAGCAGCTGATCAACCTCGGCAACGAGTACGGCCTCGACCTGTCCCGCCCGGCACAGACCGCACAGGAAGCCGTGCAGTGGACCTACATGGGCTACCTCGCCTCCGTCAAGAGCCAGGACGGCGCCGCCATGTCCTTCGGCCGTGTCTCCACCTTCTTCGACGTCTACTTCGAGCGCGACCTGAAGGCCGGCAAGATTACCGAGACCGACGCACAGGAGATCATCGATAACCTGGTCATGAAGCTGCGCATCGTGCGCTTCCTGCGCACCAAGGATTACGACGCGATCTTCTCCGGCGATCCGTACTGGGCGACTTGGTCCGACGCCGGCTTCGGCGACGACGGCCGTACCATGGTCACCAAGACCTCGTTCCGTCTGCTCAACACCCTGACCCTCGAGCACCTCGGACCTGGCCCGGAGCCGAACATCACCATCTTCTGGGATCCGAAGCTGCCGGAAGCCTACAAGCGCTTCTGCGCCCGAATCTCCATCGACACCTCGGCCATCCAGTACGAGTCCGATAAGGAAATCCGCTCCCACTGGGGCGACGACGCCGCCATCGCATGCTGCGTCTCCCCGATGCGCGTGGGCAAGCAGATGCAGTTCTTCGCCGCCCGTGTGAACTCCGCCAAGGCCCTGCTGTACGCCATCAACGGCGGACGCGACGAGATGACCGGCATGCAGGTCATCGACAAGGGCGTCATCGACCCGATCAAGCCGGAAGCCGATGGCACGCTGGATTACGAGAAGGTCAAGGCCAACTACGAGAAGGCCCTCGAATGGCTGTCCGAGACCTATGTGATGGCTCTGAACATCATCCATTACATGCACGATAAGTACGCTTACGAGTCCATCGAGATGGCTCTGCACGACAAGGAAGTGTACCGCACCCTCGGCTGCGGCATGTCCGGCCTGTCGATCGCGGCCGACTCCCTGTCCGCATGCAAGTACGCCAAGGTCTACCCGATCTACAACAAGGACGCCAAGACCACGCCGGGCCACGAGAACGAGTACGTCGAAGGCGCCGATGACGATCTGATCGTCGGCTACCGCACCGAAGGCGACTTCCCGCTGTACGGCAACGATGATGACCGTGCCGACGACATCGCCAAGTGGGTCGTCTCCACCGTCATGGGCCAGGTCAAGCGTCTGCCGGTGTACCGCGACGCCGTCCCGACCCAGTCCATCCTGACCATCACCTCCAATGTGGAATACGGCAAGGCCACCGGCGCCTTCCCGTCCGGCCACAAGAAGGGCACCCCGTACGCTCCGGGCGCCAACCCGGAGAACGGCATGGACTCCCACGGCATGCTGCCGTCCATGTTCTCCGTCGGCAAGATCGACTACAACGACGCTCTTGACGGCATCTCGCTGACCAACACCATCACCCCTGATGGTCTGGGCCGCGACGAGGAAGAGCGTATCGGCAACCTCGTTGGCATCCTGGACGCCGGCAACGGCCACGGCCTGTACCACGCCAACATCAACGTGCTGCGCAAGGAGCAGCTCGAGGATGCCGTCGAGCATCCGGAGAAGTACCCGCACCTGACCGTGCGCGTCTCCGGCTACGCGGTGAACTTCGTCAAGCTCACCAAGGAACAGCAGCTCGACGTGATCTCCCGTACGTTCCACCAGGCGCTGTCGTCGACTGAACGGCACAATCAGCCAAATGAAAGCCGCCGCATGAAACGACGGTAATGCGAAGGGACGGAGCTCGTGGCTTCGTCCCTTTCGCTTTTCCCATATCGTTTTCCCATATGATTGGGATGGCAGATGAAAGGGGACATTGATGTCTGAACATATTTTCCGTTCCACGACCAGACACATGCTGAGGGATTCCAAGGACTACGTCAACCAGACGCTGATGGGAGGCCTGTCCGGATTCGAATCGCCAATCGGCTTGGACCGTCTCGACCGCATCAAGGCGTTGAAAAGCGGCGATATCGGTTTCGTGCACTCGTGGGACATCAACACTTCCGTGGATGGTCCTGGCACCAGAATGACCGTGTTCATGAGCGGATGCCCTCTGCGCTGCCAGTACTGCCAGAATCCGGATACTTGGAAGATGCGCGACGGCAAGCCCGTCTACTACGAAGCCATGGTCAAGAAAATCGAGCGGTATGCCGATTTATTCAAGGCCACCGGCGGCGGCATCACTTTCTCCGGCGGCGAATCCATGATGCAGCGGCTTTCGTGTCCCGCGTGTTCCATGCCGCCAAGCAGATGGGAGTGCATACCTGCCTCGACACGTCCGGATTCCTCGGGGCGAGCTACACCGATGACATGGTGGATGACATCGACCTGTGCCTGCTTGACGTCAAATCCGGCGATGAGGAGACCTACCATAAGGTGACCGGCGGCATCCTGCAGCCGACCATCGACTTCGGACAGCGTCTGGCCAAGGCAGGCAAGAAGATCTGGGTGCGTTTCGTGCTTGTGCCGGGCCTCACATCCTCCGAAGAAAACGTCGAGAACGTGGCGAAGATCTGCGAGACCTTCGGCGACGCGTTGGAACATATCGACGTATTGCCCTTCCACCAGCTTGGCCGTCCGAAGTGGCACATGCTGAACATCCCATACCCGTTGGAGGACCAGAAAGGCCCGTCCGCGGCAATGAAACAACGTGTGGTCGAGCAGTTCCAGTCGCACGGCTTCACCGTGTACTAAACGCCCGTCCTCTCAATGGCTTCCCCATATTCGCTGGATATGCGGAACGCCTCATATTGGTCCATGCCGCCGACTGAATCGATGGCATGGACCAATTTATTCATACGCTGAAAAATCTTCACATTCGACGCGTGGCAAAGTGGTTCGAAATACTACGAAATGCCCTTCTCTGTCGTAGCCTTGAACTATGGCAGACATCTTTGATTTTCCACGAGATGCGCGCAACGTGGCGCGCGCCGATGGCAAGGGAGCGGATATGGGCGGCGAAGCCCCACAGACCATGCTTATGCGACCGCAGGGCGTTCCCGACCAAGTCTGGAACGCGGTGCTTTCCGTGGACTGTATGCGGCGTTTGAAAGGCATGACATACCGTGAGATTCCGGTGCCCAATTCCATGGCGAACTTCGGCATCGGCGTCGCGTTGGAATGCGATGAAACATACGCATCCGGCTGGATCATGATCCTGTACTCGCTCAAATTCCGAGAGGACTGGCACTCCCACTGGCGTTGCGTGGCTTTCGCATCCCTGCCACTGCCCGACAAGGAGGACGACTGCCTGACTCCGGGCATGTACTGGGACATGATGATGGAACGTCTCAATCCAAACGATTCCGAACATGTATCCGGCACCGTCACAGTCACCCAAAACACAGCATTCGGCCATGACCCGATGTGCCCAGGGTGGGCTGCGAGATCCGGGTGTCTTGGACTCCACTAGACTATGCCGATGGAGGCCTTGACGCCGGCTCCCAAGTCGGACAGTGGGCGTCGTTCCTCCGGTCCATGACGCAATCCGAGGAGGAAAACCCCGTTGACTGACGAGCCGAAGCTGCTGGCGGAACCGCGCGAAGGCGTGCCCAACGTGATCGACACGTTGCCGGCATTCCGTGACTATTGCAGTGAGCTGGCTTCCTCACATGGCTCCCTTGCCGCGGACGCGGAACGCGCATCCGGCTTCCGGTATGGGCATGAGGACTGGTTGGTGCAGTTCAAACGCGACGGAGCCGGCATCGGCCTGCTCGATCCGCAGGCGCTCGCCGCGGCCGGGGCGGATTGGAACGATTTCAACCGTGCCGTCGGAGATGCGGTATGGATTCTGCATGATTCCCTGCAGGATCTTCCGGGATTCGACGAACTCGGCATGGAACCGCAACGGCTGTTCGACACGGAAATCGCCGCGCGTCTGCTGGGATTGAAACGATTCGGACTTGCCGCCGTCACCGAGCACTTTCTTGGACTGACCCTTGCCAAAGAACATTCCGCGGCTGACTGGTCGTATCGTCCGTTGCCCCGTGACTGGCGAAATTACGCGGCGTTGGACGTCGAACTGCTCATCGAGCTTGAAACGAAGATGCGCGCCGAACTCAAACGCCAAGGCAAGATGGAATGGGCCCAGGAAGAGTTCGATTACGCGCTCAAAGAAGGTCTGGGACCACGCAAGGAGCATCCGATTCCCTGGATGCATGTCTCACACATCACTGAAGTCATGCGTGACCGGCAGGCGCTGGCCATCGTCCGCGCGCTATGGACCCGTCGCGACGAACTCGCGCGCGAATACGACATCGCGCCGACCCTGCTACTGTCCGACAGCTCCATCATCGAAGTGGCGAAACGCAAACCACACAACGCTGCGCAATTCCGTTCGATTCGCTCCATCAACGAACGCGTGCGCATCCATACCGATTCCGAACAGGACAAGATGTTCGAACGGTACGCGCCGATTCAACGCAAATCAAACCGAGCATGTGGAAGAACATCATCCAGGACGCGCTCGCCCTGCCGCCAAGCGAATGGCCGGACGTGGACGGCGGCGCCGCGCGGCGTCATGAATCGCAGTCCGCTTCGGCTCCCAAATCGATTCGCGTGTGGAAGGAACGGTATCCGGAACGTCTGCAAGTGCTCAACAGGTGCGCAAGGCGGTCTCCCAGATAGCGGAGGACACGCGCACGCCTGTGGAAATCGTCATCAAACCGCAGTATTTGCGTAACCTGTGCTGGACGGACGAACCTCGTAAGCGTGACGTCGCGCGATTCCTCGGCGAACAGGGCGCACGCGATTGGCAGGTCTCCCTAGTTGCAGAGTCCGTAAGTCGCGCTATTATGTAGAGGTTGCCTAACGGCAGAAATATGAAGAACCGTATTTTTCAGGAGCGCAAGCGTGAAAATCAGCGTCAGGAATCTTGAGCCGACCAAGGTGAAGCTCACCGTCACCGTCGACCCGGAGGAGTTCAACCCGTATCTCGACGAGGCTCGCAAGGAAATCGCAAAGCAGGTCAACGTGCCTGGCTTCCGTAAGGGCCACGTGCCCGGCAAGATCATCGACCAGCGTATCGGCTTCGGTGCCGTCGCCGGAGAAGCTGTGAACAACGGCGTGCCGGAGCTGTATTCCAAGGCTCTTGAAACCAAGAAGATCCACCCGATGGCCCAGCCGGAGATCGACGTTCAGGACGTGCCGGAATCCGCCAAGGATGAGACCAAGCTGAAGTTCGTCGCCACCGTTGAGCGTCGCCCGGACATCGAACTGCCGGCTCTTGACGGCATGGAGATCGAGGTCGCCAAGGCCGAGGTCACCGATGAGGACATCAACAACCGTCTGGAAGCCCTGCGCCAGCGTTTCGGCACCCTCGTGAGCGTCGACCGTCCGGCCGCCAAGGGTGACTACGCCAACATCGACCTCAACGCCGAAATCGACGGCGAAACCGTCGACTCCCAGGAGGGCGTGAGCTACGAGCTCGGCTCCGCCACCATGCTCGACGGCCTGGATGAGGCCCTCGAAGGCCTGTCCGCCGGTGAGGAAACCAGCTTCGAAGGCACCCTCGAGGCCGGCAAGCACGAAGCGAGAAGGCCCTGATTAAGGTCAAGGTCAACTCCGTCAAGGCCGAGGAACTGCCGGAACTCGATGACGACTTCGCTTCCGAAGCCTCCGAGTTCGACACCCTCGACGAGCTGAAGGAAGACCTGAAGAAGGTCGCCGCTCAGGACGCCGAAGGCCGTCAGGCCACCGCCGCTCGTGACGCGTTCATCGCCAAGCTCGAGGATGGCCTCGAGATTCCGGTGCCGAAGGGCGTCAAGGCCGAAATGGTCGAGCAGCAGCTCAAGAACGTGACCGCGGATCCGTCCAAGGCCACCAAGGAGCAGAAGGCCGAAGCCGAAGAAACCGTGGAGAAGGAACTGCGCGACCAGATGGTGCTCGACGTGCTCGCCGAGACCATGGACGTCAAGGTCTCCCAGGGTGAGGTCTTCAACTTCCTCGCCTCCATCGCCCAGCAGTACGGCATGGACGAACGCCTTCATCCAGGCCATCATCGCAACGGCCAGATCGGTTCCGCCGTGCAGGAAGTCGGCCGCTCCAAGGGCCTGCTCTCCGGCATGCGCGCCGTGACCTTCAAGTCCGAGGGCGAGACCCTGGACCTGAGCGCCTTCCTCGGCGAAGCCGCTGAAGACGAAGAGTCCGAGAGCGTCGAGGCTGCTTCCGCTGCCGCCGCCGTGGCTGACGAGCTCGCTTCCGACGAGAAGTGAGACCGATTGGCCGCCTGTGGGCGTTGTATTGACGCAGCACATGCGATAAAGGCTGGAATCCTAAGGGTTCCAGCCTTTTTCTATGATTCCTTTGCCTTGCTTTACACTGGAATACAGTGTGTGACTGGAGGAACAATGAATCAGGGATTCGCGGTGGTTGATTTCGAAACCACGGGATTGAGTCCGGCGAAAGGCGATCGGGCCATTGAGATCGGCTTGGTGCACGTGGCTCCGGACGGCACGCTCGAAGACGAGCATGAGACGCTGATTCATGTGGATCGCAGTGTCGGTGCCTCCTGGGTGCACCATATCACCGCGCGCGATCTACTGCACGCGCCGGATTTCGAAGGCATCGCACATGAACTGCGTGACCTGCTTGCCGGCCGCGTGTTCGTGGCCCACAACGTGTCGTTCGACTCGCGGTTCCTGCTCGCCGAATACTCGCGCATGGGCGCCTCCATACCTGTTCATCAGAGCACTATGCTGTGCACGATGAAACTGTCGCGGTCACTGATTGGTCGCGGCAAGCTTTCCGACTGCTGCGACTACTTCGGCATCGCCAATGAGGATGCGCACAGCGCGTTGAGCGACGCGCATGCCACAGCGCTGCTGCTCGGACGGCTGCTGGAAGCCGATCCGAATTGGCCCGGCTTCCAGCGTCGTCTCGAATCGGCCGCGGATGCCGCGGAACAGTGGCCCACATTCGCCGCATTGCCGAAAGGGCAATGGCTGCCGCGTGGTACGCACGCCGCGGCGCACGCCAGCTGACCTTCGGACATTGGTCCAGCGGGGGAAGCGATTTCTAATATCCAAGCTCGGAACTTGCAGGAACTAGGACAGCAGGAATTTGATTTCGGCGAAGAATTCGCGGACCATGTTGTTCACCAGCATATCGGGCGGTGAACCGGCCGCGATGCCTTGGGCTTCGTCAAGTCCATTGTCATGCGCGATCTGCAATGCGCGGAACATGTGGAAGTCATTGGTGATGATGCCGACGGACGCGTTGTCTCCGGCAATGAGCTTCTTGCTGTTGACGATATTCTCCTGGGTGGTTTTCGACTTGGATTCCTGAAGGATGCGGCCTTCCTCAATGCCATGTGCCTTCAGATAATCGGCCATGCCCTGTGCCTCGGGGAATGGCTCGTTCGCGCCCTTGCCGCCGGAGACGATGCAGATGGTATCCGGACTGTTCCGCAGATAATCGGCCGCCGTGTCCAGACGATACCGCAAGGCCTTGCTGGGGCCGGACTTGCGCACCTGCGCGCCGAGCACCACCACATAATCGAGATGCTGGTCGCCCCGCGCATGCATGTTGCTGATGATGCACCCCTCCACCGTGCCGAATATGGCGATGCCGATGCACACCACGGCGATGATGACCCCTCGTATGATGCGGGGGAGCGCCACCCACCAATTGGCGGCGATTCCAACCGCGAGGAGGGCGAAAACGGCGGCGATGACCAGCCAGACCTTCCAGAAGCCGGTACCGAATGTGTCTTCATCACGGCGAACGCGTAGAACGCCGACAGCAAAGCCAGCGCCATGCACAGAACGGTTCCTATTTGCCGTGCCATCGTCTTCATGCCAACCTCTTATCGTGTGGTGGTATACGCCGCTTGAAATCCATGGTCAAGCGTAAGCGGAATGGGGTTGCGGATTGTTGCGATGCGGACGATGTAGACGATTCTTTCGCAAATGTGACGTGTATGCTGCTGATGCGTTTCATATGCGAAACGCTGGCGGACATGGGAACATGGCGTCCGTATAATGGCGCGCGTCGCTCCTGCCCGGGCCGCGCAGGTCGAGGAGCGGCC
>ENA-OQHA01000075-OQHA01000075.1-human-gut-metagenome-genome-assembly--contig:-NODE-75-length-50840-cov-4.382308_pt1 | contig 50840 bp, 61 predicted proteins | sample MGYA00242558_ERZ504707 | MGnify/ENA primary metagenome ERZ504707 (study PRJEB26092, sample SAMD00036197) | human gut metagenome | host: Homo sapiens | study: EMG produced TPA metagenomics assembly of... | reverse complement strand
TTCGACCGCGAGGCCATTCTGGCACAGTTGCGCAACGCCTGAGCGATGCGATATATCCGCTGCGGCAATGGAGCAGTCCACTGAGGGCAGCGCGGTACCGTTGGACGCGCTTGCGAGGATATCGCCACCCTGGACGAGGAGGCGATGAACGACTATCTGGAACATGGCGCGCTGTCCGTGGGCAGATTGCGAGCGATGATCGCCGTACGCGAACTGTTCCCCGTATATTTCGGCTCGGCATTGAAACTCGAAGGGGTCGAGGAATTCCTGGACGGGCTGGAGACGTTCACCCGCGAACGTGAATGGCCGGCCGCCTTCGCCGCACGCGTGTTCAAAATCGCCCACGACGGCCAGCACAACCGTATGACGTGGCTGCGCGTCACCGGTGGTGCGCTCAAAGCCAAGGAGATCGTCTCTTCATCCTCGTGCGCTGCGGCGTCATCAGCACCGTCGCCGGTACAGGGGGATGATGGCACGGTATGGTCCGAGAAAGTCGATCAGGTGCGCGTCTACAATGGCGCCAAATTCGAGACGGTCACCGAGGTGCCTGCCGGATCGGTGTGTGCGGTGACCGGACTGACGCGGACCTTCCCCGGCGAAGGGCTGGGAGCGGAACCGGACGCCGAATCACCGTCGCTGCAACCCGTGTTGACCTACACGGTGTTGCCCGCCGGAGCGGAATCCGATACGGCCGGCACCTCGGGAGCGGCCAAACGCGGTGACGCCGGCCATAACAACGTGAATCAGGACGATGCCGAGCATGATGCCGCCAAGTCGGGAACCGGCCGCAATGAGGAGAACGACACCGCCGGCCAGACCGCGGCGGACAATAGCTCGCCGGCCCGTCCCCAGTTCGATGATCTGACCTTGCATAAGGTCATCACCGCATTGCGTGAGCTGGAAGACGAAGACCCGCTGCTGCATGTGGTCTGGGTGGAGCGGTTGGCCGAGATTCATGTGCAATTGATGGGCGCGGTCCAGCTGGAGATCATCCAGCAGACCCTGCACGACCGGTTCGGTCTGGATGTGTCGTTTGGCCCCGGCTCCATCCTGTACCGTGAGACCGTCACTGCGCCGATCGAAGGCGCAGGTCATTTCGAGCCGCTCCGTCATTATGCCGAAGCACATATCCTGCTGGAACCAGGGGAGCCGGGCAGCGGAGTCACTGTGGCCTCGGCCCTGTCCGAAAACGATTTGGACCGCAATTGGCAACGGCTGATTCTGACCCATCTGACCGAGCGTGAGCATCTCGGTGTGCTCGTTGGCGCGCCGCTCACCGATATCAAGATGACTTTGGTGGCTGGCCGCGCGCATCTGAAGCATACCGAAGGCGGCGACTTCCGCCAAGCCACCTATCGTGCGATTCGTCAGGGCTTATGGAAGCCAGAGCTGGAGTCAGTGGCCGGCCCGAGACGCCGGTCGAGAGCCGTCCGGACACCGCAGGGGAGGGCAACTGCCGACTGCTGGAACCGTGGTACCGGTTCCGGCTCGAAGTGCCAGCAGACATGATCGGCCGTGCCATGAGCGACATCCAGCGCATGGCCGGCACCTTCGAATCCCCGGTCACCGATGGCGAATACGCCGTGATCGAAGGCGAGGCGCCGGTGTCCGAGATGCGCGACTATGCGATGGACGTGAACCAGTACACGCACGGCCATGGCCGTTTCTCCGCCACTTTCGGCGGCTACAAGCCATGCCATGACGCCGAACAGATCATCGCAGCCGCCGCTTACGATCCCGAAGCAGATCTGGACAACACCCCCGACTCGGTCTTCTGCGCCCACGGTGCCGGCTACCCCGTCAAATGGTATAAGGTCCCTGAATTCGCCCACGTAGACTACGCCATGTGAGGTGGTGACTACCAAATCTGCGGCCGAATGAATCCGTTGGTCTCCAAGAACCGTTGAATATCGCGCATTTCCGGCATATTAATGGAATGGGCCATGCCCGGATACACTTGTTCGGTCAACGTGCCGTGCTCGCGCCAGAACTCACCCATCGCCGTCACATCGGCTTTCGGGAAGATGTCGTCTGCAGCACCATGCCCATAGAACACCGGCGGCTTCAACGAAGCCAATTCGGCATCGCCCGCAACGGACCCCGGTGCCAGCCATCCAGAGCAGGAGACGGCTGCGGCATATCGCTTCGGATTGAAACGCAGCAGATGCGCGGCCAAGAGGCCGCCCTGCGAGAATCCCATGGCAACCACCGGCCGAGTGGCGGGAATATGCTCCGCAACCCATGCATCAATGGCTTGGGCGGCTTCAGTCGCCTGCTTGTCTAATGATTCGCCCTCCGGCACACCTTCATGCGCCCACGCACCGAACCATGTATATCCCATGCCATAGGCGATGGGTGCCTGCAAACTGGCATAATCAGCCGAACCGGCACCGCAATAGTTCAGCAGATCGGGCAAATCGTATTCATTGGAACCCCAGCCGTGCAACAGCACGAACACCGGAGCGGTTTCGGGACCGGTCAAACGGGTCAGAGCTTTGGTGATCTTCATAGCCTCAGTGTATCCACCGTTTGGGCGACAATAATGCCTGATGTTCGCCCATCGAGTAACGTCCCATAAGTAATGCGTATAGCGCAGCGGCCGTGCCACGTGTTCTGATACTCTACGATGACACGGCAGGGGGACAGGTATGTTCGGCCCCCGAAATCGTACATGGGTGGCTAAGACCGTTTATGCGCAGGAGAAGAAACGAGAAGCAAAGGAAGGAGCGCGCCCAATGACATTCGATTGGTCGTTCGTGCAGCGTTACGCGCCTTTCTTCGTCAACGGCACATTGATGACCTTATTCATATCCGTGTTTGGCATATTGCTTGCCATCGCGGTGGGTCTGGTCTGCGCTGGCGTGGAAATCGCGCGTATCCCGGTCGCCCGGCAAATCGTGAGAATCTACATCGAACTCAGCCGCAATACGCCATTGCTGGTACAGCTGTACTTTCTGTACTTCGGCCTGCCCAAACTCGGCGTAGTATGGTCCGCCGAAACCTGCGCGATAGTCGGCCTTGGATTCTTGGGCGGTTCCTACATGGCCGAGGCAATGCGCGGCGGATTGGAAGCGGTGCCCAACGTGCAGCGCGAAACCGCGTACGTGCTGGGACTGACTTCCACGCAAACCATCACCCGAGTCATTCTGCCGCAAGCAGTGTCCACCGCCATTCCCGGCGTAGTGGCCAATGTGATCTTCCTGTTTAAGGAATCGAGCGTCTCTCCGCCATTGCGCTCGCCGACGTGATGTACATGGCCAAGGATCTGATCGGCATGTATTACAGCACCTATGAGTCGTTGTTCATGCTGGTCGTGGCCTATCTGGTGATTCTGCTGCCGATTTCCATCTTCGGCACATGGTTGGAGCGGAGGTTCGATTATGAGCGGCGCTGAAATACTGCTCCAGCCGGGCGTATTCCCACGTCTGTTGCAAGGCCTGTGGGTCACCGTGTGGATAGCCGGCGTATCCGTAGGCGCGTCCATCCCGGTCGGCCTGTTGGTGGGCTGGTTGATGACGCTGAAGAATCCCGTGATCCGGGCCGCGATGCGCATCTACCTCGACTTCATCCGCATTATGCCTCAGCTGGCGTTGCTGTTCCTTGCCTACTACGGTTTTGCTCGATGGTTCGATTGGAATCTCGATGCCACCGGTGCCTGCGTGCTGGTGTTCATCCTGTGGGGAGGCGCCGAGCTGGGCGATCTGGTGCGTGGCGCATTGCAGTCGATTCCCAAAGTGCAGTACGAATCGAGCTACGTACTGGGGTTGAGCCCGTGGCAGACCTTCTCCCGGGTGATTCTGCCGCAGGCTGTTCGCCGTATGCTGCCGGCATCCGTAAACTTGGCGACACGTATCGTCAAAACGACATCATTGGCCGTGCTGCTCGGTGTGGTCGAGGTCATCAAGGTCGGCCAGCAGATTATCGACGCGAACCGATTCCAGTTCCCGACCGGAACCTTGTGGATTTATGGCGTGATTTTCTTTATGTACTTCATCGTGTGCTGGCCGCTGTCCATTGTGGCCCGCCGACTGGAAAAGAGGTGGTCGAATGACTGAACCGAAACGACCTGCAAGGGTTTCGAGGTGAATCATCTGGTCAAACAGTATGCGAATGCCGACAAGCCGGTGCTGGATGACATCTCCTTCAAGGTGGAGCATGGTTCGGTGCTCGTGGTGCTGGGTCCTTCCGGCTCGGGCAAGTCGACGCTGCTGCGCACCATCGCCGGTCTGGAACCGATTCAGGGCGGCACGATTTTCATCAACAATCAGGTGATCGATGCCGGCAAGCCTGGCACGGAACGAGCCGGACGATCCGACCGGTCCAGTGAACTGCGCACGCGTATCGGCATGGTGTTCCAAAGCTACGATTTGTTCCCGAATAAAACGGTGCTCGGCAACATCACCATGGCGCCGGTGCTCGTGCAGAAACGCGATAAGTCCGAGGTGGAGGCTGAAGCGATCCGGTTGCTTGGCCGCGTGGACTTGCCGATCGCAAGGACTCTTGGCCGCACGAATTGTCCGGCGGTCAGCGCCAGCGTGTGGCCATTTGCCGTGCGCTGATTCTGCACCCGGAAGTACTGCTGCTCGATGAGATTACGGCGGCTCTCGACCCCGAAATGGTGCGTGAAGTGCTCGACGTGGTGCTCGAACTGGCCAAGTCCGGGCAGACGATGCTTATCGTCACCCACGAAATGCAGTTCGCGCGAGCCATCGCCGACCACATCATCTTGCTGGACGGCGGGCGCATCGTCGAGGAATCGTATGATGCGCAGGCGTTCTTCGAACACCCGCAAACCGAACGTGCGCAGCAGTTCCTGCACACCTTCGAATTCGAGTGATTCGATTGTGCCATATCGACGTATTTGAGAAGAAATATCAATAACAACAAGAGAAGGAGAACCCAATGAGTATCAAGGTTGGGAAATCATTCAAAGCACTGATTGCCGCAGGCGCGGCATTGGTAATGGCGGCGTCCATGGCCGCATGCGGTCCGTCGGCAGGCACCCCGAGCGAAGCGAAGTCCTCTGACACTGGCACCAGCTCCAGCGCCAATGCCAAGGCCCGCAGCCTCGACGAGATCAAGAAGAGCGGCAAGATCAAGATTGCCGTCTTCTCCGACAAGGCGCCATTCGGCTACGTGGACAAGGACGGCAAGTACCAGGGCTATGACGTCTACTTCGCCGAACAGCTGGCCAAGGATCTGGGTGTGGATCCGGAATACACGTCGGTTGACCCGGCTGCCCGTGTGGACGTGCTCACCTCCAACAAGGTCGATCTGGTGCTCGCTAACTTCACCGTCACCGATGAGCGCAAGGAGAAAGTCGACTTCGCCAAGCCGTACATGAAGGTGGCGCTTGGTGTGGTCTCCCCGGAGAGCGCCCAGATCACCGATGTCAGCCAGCTCGACGGCAAGACCCTGATCATCGCTAAGGGCACCACCGCCGAAACCTGGTTCGAGAAGAACGCGCCGAACGTCAAGCTGCAGAAGTACGACCAGTACGCCGATGCCTACAACGCGCTGCTGGACGGCCGTGGTGACGCCTTCTCCACCGACAACACCGAGGTGCTCGCCTGGGCCAAGTCCAACAAGGCTTCAAGGTCGGCATCACCCACCTTGGTGACGACGACACCATCGCGCCCGCAGTGCAGAAGGGCAACACCGAACTGCTGAACTTCGTGAACGACGAGATCGTCAAGCTCGGCAAAGACAACTTCTTCCACAAGGATTACCAGGAGACTCTGGAGCCGGTCTACGGCAACGAAGTCAACCCCGATGACATCGTGGTAGAAGGCGGAGCGTCTGACGGACAGTCCGGTGGACTGTCCGTAGGCGACGCCGAGCCGCGGCAGCGGCGAGGTGTGTTGGGCCGGTCGTCAGGCCGTCCATTCTTGCAGGACGGAGAGGTCTGATTATACCCGTCCATAACCAACACATATAGCAACGCCGGCCTTCGGGCCGGCGTTTTGCGTTAAGGTCGTAATCGTGCCGCGCGGGGAACGGCTTCGCGCAGATGACGCAACACTTTAAGGGGGTGCGCAATGATCAGGTTCAATACTCAGCTCGTCCACGGACTGCCGGTTGGAGACAACAACACCGGAGCCGTGAACCCGCCGATCTACAATTCAACGACATATGCTTTCGAGAGGGTCGACGCGATGCCCCGTTACGACTATGCGCGCAGCGGCAATCCCACACGTGACTTCCTGGAACAGCAGATCGCCCAGCTCGAGCAGGGAACGCGTGGTTTTGCGTTCGCCTCCGGTCTCGCGGCGATCCACGCGGTGCTGAGCATTTTCAAGCCCGGCGACCGCATCGTGGTCGGTGACAATATTTATGGCGGATCGTATTCCCAGCTCAATGAGTTCTTCACTCGCTGGGGAATCATCGTTGAGGCCGTCGACACTCAGGACATCGCAGCATTGGAGGCCGCCGTCAAGGGCGACCGCGCGAACGGCATCGTGCCTGCCCAAGCCGTCTACTTTGAAACCCTGACCAATCCTCTACTCAAGGTGAACGACGTGCGCGCCATCTCCACGGTGGCCCACCGTTTCGGGGCGCTTTCGATTGTGAATAACACGTTCGTGACCCCGTATCTGCAGAAGCCGCTTGCTTTGGGTGCCGATGTGGTGATTCACTCCGCCACCAAGTATCTGGCCGGTCATTCTGATGTGAACGCCGGTCTGGTGGTCGTTTCCGGTGAGGATCTGGCGAGCCGCGTGTACTTCGCGCAGAACCGTTTGGGTGGTGTGTTGGCTCCTGCTGAGTGCGACGCGGTGCGCCGCGGCATTCAGACGCTGGCCCTTCGCATGGATCGTCAGCAGGAGAATGCCAATGCCATCGCCCGCTACCTGCTGGTGCATCCGCTGGTTAAGGCGGTGCATTACCCGGGTCTGCCCGCGCAGCGACCAGCGTCTGGCTGCCAAAGGTCTCAAGGGGGCCGGTGGCGTGTTGAGCTTCGAGGTCGTGCCTGGCGTTGATCCGGCTGACGTGCTCAACAACCTGCACCTGTTCCGTCTTGCTGTGTCGTTGGGTGCGGTGGAGTCTCTTGCCGAGCTGCCGTGTCGTATGACGCATTTCGAACTGCCGCGCGAGGAGCGTCTGAAGATCGGCATCACCGACGAATTGGTGCGTCTCGCCGTTGGCATCGAGGACGCCAACGATCTGATCGAAGATCTCGGCCAGGCGTTCGATATCGCTTACGCCCGTTACATCAATCGGCATGCCGACTCCGACGTGTTCCAACAGCTGACTTCGGGGGTGTTTGCCTGATCTAATACTTTTCTGCCTATTTTTCTACTCCTGGGGAGCGGCGTCGGTTGTGCCACACCGGAGCCGCTTTTTTATGCTCTGGTTCCGCCTCCGCTGGCAGAGGGCTGTCGGCGTAGCGACTGGGGGTGGTTAAGCGGACCGCCCGCATTATGCCAACCGCGATATCACAGCATCCCCGTTACGATGAATACGGTTTGATAGTGCACCGCGTAAAAGTCAAGCGCGGCGGAACAAAGAAAGGACCCGATATGACCATCGACGTCTACGGTGCCACATGGTGTGGCGACTGCCGCCAGGCAAAGAACACTCTCGACAAACTGGGCGCGGCATACACTTGGCACAACATCGAGGAAGAGGAAGGTGCCGCCGACCGTGCCGTGGCGATCAGCGGCCAGATGCACATTCCGGTGGTGCGGTACGATGACGGCTCGTTCCAAGTGGAACCCTCTGCAGTGGATATCAAGAACAAGCTGCAGGAGCTGGGGCTGCTGGCTGACTAGGAATCCGTGGTCTGAGCTGCATAAGGCGTGCGTCATCGATCGGTCTTGATGGCGCACGCCTTATCTGTTTATGTGGATCAGAGAGTAGGGGGGCTTACGCTTCGGTGCCCACTACTGTTCCAATTGCCGGGCTTTGACCCCAATGCGATTTCGGTAGTCGGCAAGCATATTGGCAAGCGTAACTTCCCTCATGGAATCCGACATGGCTTTGGCCACTGGAGCATACGCATCTTTGAGAACGTCGTGGATATTCCGAGCCACGGGGCATGTGTGATTCCCTCTCTCGTGGATGCCGATCACATCATCGAGGTTCGTGGATTCCACTGCCTGATGGATATCGAGCAGAGTGATTTCCTTGGGGGGTGTGGGCAAGTTCGGCGCCGCCGGTTCCGCGTGCCACGGTGATGAGCCCGCGCGTTGAGCGCTCCCAAGGCGTTACGAATGCTGACGGCGTTCGTCCCGGTGCTTTCGGAGAGCAGCGCGCTGGGCGCCGATCGTTATTTCGACTATCGCATCGAGAACTATGCTGAAGCTCTTTCTGACGCACCGGTTGACCATGTCATCGACACCTTAGGCGAAACGGCAAAGTTGTTATCCGGATGGAGTGACCGAGCGTCTTTGCGCTGATTGCTGATTTGATATGCGTTATCGCCAGATATGAAAAGAGAACCATGACTCCCTTTTGATGAGATTGTCTGAAGGCCAACGATTGGTCCGGATGCAATATGTGTCCAAGGAAGTTTCTGAAGCGTTGGTGTCGCAAATTACTAAAGGGTTCGGCATCGATGTCAACATAATCTTTGGAGATATCGACATCGTCGCGGATACTCCGGTAGAGGCATCGTGGCCATTTTCGATGATGAACCGGTACGGATTGACGCGGCTTTGAATTATTTGAGGCAGCGTAATATTGCGGCCGAGGTGCTGAAAGAGGGCTAGGCAGCTTGGTGTGTTCCGGCATTCGGCGGATATTCTATAGCCATTGCTTATAAGCGCGCATTGACAATTGCGATACCGATGTGCCGGTGTCGCGTACCATGACTTGCTAAGTTCGGGAATAGAGTCGAGCCCGCCACAATAGAGCGGCATGAGGAAGAAGGATTAATGGGCGTTGATTTCCGAACGCAAGCCATCCACGCCGGCTACGAGCCGCTGGATAACGGCCGTGCCGCTGTGCCGCCAATCTATGCCTCGGCCGCATTCGACCTGGGTGACGCGGCGCGCGGCGATGCGCTCGCGGGCGGTGACATCGACGGCTTCGAGTACTCCCGTGTGGCCAATCCCACTGTCGATGCACTGGAAAAGCGGCTTGCCGCGCTGGAGGACGGTATCGGCGCCGTGGCTGTCGGCTCAGGCATGGCCGCAGCATACTGATTGGATGCCGCACTTTTTTATAAGAAGCCAGCATGCACACATAGTGAACAGTTGTACACATATGCGTACGATGTCTACCGCTTTGTTTTGAACGCTGATACGATGGAAATCACGAGTCGAGGCCGAGGGCGGTTTCGACGTGGGTGAAGGGAAAACATCATGGCCGTATTCTTTGCTGGTCCGCTGATTATCATCGTGCTACTCATCGTGCTGCTGAGTGCCGCACTCTTCGTCGTGCCGCAGCAGCAGGCCTACATCATTGAGCGATTCGGCAAGTTCCTTAAGGTCCAGTTCGCCGGCATCCATATCCGCATCCCGTTCGTGGACCGCATCGCCATGAAAACCAACATGCGTGTCAACCAGCTTAACGTGCAGCTGGAAACCAAGACTCTTGACAATGTGTTCGTCACCGTGGTGGCCTCCACCCAGTTCCGCGTGAACCCGAACGATGTGGCCACCGCCTACTACGAGCTGCGTGACCCGGCCGGTCAGCTGCGCTCCTACATGGAGGACGCGCTGCGTTCCGCTATCCCCGCACTGTCTTTGGATGATGCCTTTGCTCGCAAGGACGATGTGGCGTTCGACGTGCAGAAGACCGTGGGCGCCGAAATGAGCCGTTTCGGCTTCACCGTGGTCAAGACGCTGATCACCGCCATCGACCCGAGCCCACAGGTCAAGAACGCGATGGACTCCATCAATGCCGCCCAGCGTGAAAAGGAAGCCACCCGTCAGCGTGCCGAGGCCCAGCGTATCCAGATCGAGACCCAAGCCGCCGCCGATGCGGAGAAGACTCGCTTGCAGGGTGAGGGCCAGGCCAATTACCGCCGCGAGATCGCCAACGGTATCGTCGACCAGATCAAGAGTCTGCAGGCTGTGGGCATGAACATCAACGACGTGAACAACGTGGTGCTGTTCAACCAGTACCTCGACGTGATGCGCTCGCTGTCCGAATCGAACAACACCAAGACCGTGGTGCTGCCCGCCTCCACGCCCGGCGGTTATCAGGATCTCTACGAGCAGGTCACCAAGGCCATGCTCACCGCTTCCGAGACGAAGTAATCACCCCGTTTGCGAATCCCCATCCATCGATAGTGAAGCCCCTCCAAGCGAGGGACTTCACTATCGCTATGCCTGAAGGAATGCCGGAATGGCCTCGGCCGCCGCGTATCCCTTGCGATACATCATTTCCAGGCCCTCGAAGTTCTTCTTCAGGGTGTTGAGACCATACAGGTTTTCGGGTGCGAGGATCAGCACTTTGCCTTCCGCCTCGTAATGCTTGGCGAGTTCGAGTTCGTCGTTGTAGGTCTTGTAGCGCATGCGCAGCTTCTCGGCCGCGGCGGGGTGGGAGCGTTCGAGGATGCGGGCCGGAGCCAAATCCTTCTGCTGCTTGCGCACTTCGTCACGCAAGCGAGACAGAATCAGAATCACGCGATCGTAGCCGTCCTCCAGCGCCTTCTGCACCGGCACCGGATCGGCGATGCCGCCATCGAAATACGGCACACCATCCACCACATACGGCTCGCAGGCCACCGGCACGGCGGACGAAGCCTTGATGATGTCGAAATCATCAAAACGCACGCGCGATTTGTCGAAGTACTTGGTCGAGCCGTCCTCGGCATTGCAGGCCACCACGGTGAACCCGGTCCCATTGGCCTCGAACGCCGCGAAATCCAACGGATTCTCGCCATCGTGATTGCTCAGCGTGCCGTAGATGTAGTCGAGGTTGGCAAAGTTGTGGTTCTTGAAGAAGCTTTCCGCACTCGCGTACTCCTTGCGGAAGGCGTACTTGGTGTAGAAGGTGTGGTTGCGGCCGTGCTGGCGTGCGATGAATGAGGTCATATTGGCCGCGCCGGCGGAAACGCCGTAGCACATATCCACGTCGATGCCGTCCTCCAGCATGCGGTCCATAACACCACAGCCGAAAATCGCGCGGAACCCGCCGCCGACATCAATCATCGCCGTCTTTGTCATACCAACCCCCTGTTCACTTGAATCTGGTATGAGCTTACGCGTGCTGCACGGACAATGATATGGGCAGTGTGCTGTGAATTTGTCTGGTTCTTCCTTGGCTTCCCTCAGAGAGGGGAGCCAAGAACGGCTCATACGTTCAGCAATTTGCGTGACAACTCGGCAATCCGTTCGGACGGATCGGAATTGGCGAGCTCCACGCCGCCGGTCGCGTCTTCGGGTGCCAGTTTGCCCAGGGACTCCAACACCACGCCCAGATGGCGCACGGTACCCTCATTGCCGTCGATGACAGCAGCCCGTTCGGGCAGCAGCTCGCGGAAGTAGTCGCGGTAGAACACGAAATGCGTGCAGCCCAGCACCACCGAGTCGATATGCTCCATGTCGTACTGGTCGAAGTAGCCGTGCAGCGTGCGCATCACCAGGTCATGGTCGCCGAGCCGCCCGGATTCCACGATCTCCACCAAGTCGGGGCAAGGCTCCTTGAAAATCGTGTTGTTGGAATCGAATCGATCCATCAGTTGGCGAACTTCCGCTCACGCAAGGTCAGGGGAGTGGCCGCCACAATCACCCTCTGGGGAATATGATGCGGGTCGGAAGGCACGTCACCACGGTCGCACGCCACTTTCAGGGCCGGCTCCATGCCGATGATCGGAATATCGTAGTGTTCGCGCAAATCGTTCACCGCGGCGGAAGTGGCGGTGTTGCATGCGATGACCACGGCCTTGACGCCTTGACGCACGAACCGTTCGACAATATCGAAACTCAGGGCCCTCACTTGTTCAGGCGTCTTGATGCCGTACGGTGCGTTGGCCGAATCACCAAAATACAGCACATGCTCGGCCGGCATATCCTTGGCGATTTGGCGAGCCACGGAAATACCGCCAAGACCCGAATCGAATACGCCGATTGGAGCCGAAGAGCTCATGCCTGAATCCTCCCTATAGCCATGCCTGCAACCGTATGTTGCGCGACCGATCACAAAGCCGATTGTTTTGCGGTGTTGTTTCGCTCCCTAGAGTACTCTGAAAGCCATGAGTCTTCCGCAACGAGTAACCAAGACACACGCAACCGGCAATGATTTCGTGGTATACCTCGACAAGTCCGGCAAATTCGAGCCTACCGCCGATGAGGTCCGATTCCTGTGCGACCGTCACTTCGGCATTGGCGGTGACGGCCTGATTCGCCTGACACGGCCTGATTTCGTGTCTGATTTAAGCGATGATCAGCTTTCGGACGTACTGGCCGGGGGCACGAAATGGTTCATGGACTATCGCAATGCGGATGGATCGTTGGCGGAGATGTGCGGCAACGGTACACGCGCCATCACCTTGTTCGCTCAGCGTGAGGGTGTGGCCGACTCCACCGAGCCGTTCCGCCTCGGCACCCGTGCCGGCGTCAAGATTCTGACGCCACGCGGCAATATGAGGCCGTACGGAGCCAACGTGTTCCAGGTCGAAATGGGGGAGTGGAAGATCGGCGAAACCGACGCCTACGAGGTCACCATCCCCGGCACTGAGGGCTCGGCGCGCGGTACGTTCGTGGATATGGGCAACCCGCATGTGTCGCGGTGATCGAGGATGCCTTCGCGTCCCTGCCAGTGGTTGAATCACTGGATTTGGTCACCAAACCAGTGGTGGCTCCGGTCATCGAATCCGACCAGAACGTGGAATTCGTGCGGGTCGACGACATCGACCAGAACACCGGCGTGGGTGAAGCCACGATGCGCGTCAACGAACGTGGCTGCGGCGAAACCCTGTCCTGCGGCACCGGCCTGTGCGCCACAGGCATTGTGCTGCGGGCCAAGACCGGCATCAGCCACTGGGACATCACCGTACGTGGCGGCACCCTGCGCGTGGACGTCACCGACAGCGACGTAAAGCTGACCGGAGCAGCCACGCTGGTCGCCGATATCGATTTGTTGTAAAGGAATCAGGCAGCGAACAGGGCCGCGCCTTCGGTGACGATGATGAGTACCACGATCGCCACGATCCACAGTATATCGACCATGAGGTCGATGTTGAGGCGGTAATACTTATTGAGTCCGGCCGGCACCATTGCGACCTCAGCCTCACCGTCGCTATCATCAGCCGCCACAGCTTTACGTGACGGCAATCCCTGCACGGCCACGGTCGCATGCTCAACGCCATGAACTGGATGGTGGTGGAGAACATCAGGGTCAGGCACCACGGGCACAGCGCGTGAATCACGAACAGCGACTGCGTGCTCAGCCAGTACGAGTAAGCCAAAGCGGCCAGTCCGCCCAGCCACGTGCAGGTCGCGAACCAACGCGGCACCTTCACACGCGCCAGACCGATCACCGCGATGGTAACGAACACCGATTCGGCGGCGATGCCGAAGAACGCGTTCGGATAGCTCAGCCCGCCGAATTTCACGATTTCCGCCTGCCAGGACTGGGCCACCGCCGAACAGGACACCGCCGAGTTCAGATCGCAGCCGAGCGCGGACTCCGGATACCGAGCCAATTGCAAAGTCTCAGCGGACAGAATGAGCGAGGCCCCCAACGCCACTGCCGAGGCAATCAGCATGATGAGATATGTCCAAGTGGCACTGTGGCGCCATCCAATCAACGGTCGTGCCTCCGCCAAGCCAAGCGGCGTGGTGTTCGTGGTGCTGGATGATGTGTCGGTTGCGGTGTTACGAGTCATCATGTCCCTTTCGATAGCGCTGCGCTCCAGATTAGCCTCTGCGGTTGTCAGCTGGGTGCCGAATGTCTGGTTTCGGCCGTTGGCAGAAGGTGACGACCTGTCTGCGCCTTGCGTGGGAATGCTGAAATGAGGTTACGATGGAAGGTATGACTGGATATGTGATGCCTTTGGAACCGCCCGCCGTCGGGTGGGACATCCACTGCCATACCGCCTTCTCGGATGGCACGGAAACGCCGGCCACGTTGGCCGAACAATCCAAGGCATTGGGACTCAAGGGCGTGGCCATTTCCGATCATGACACCACCGCCGGCTGGCCGGAGGCCGAAGCCGCGGCTCATAGGGTCGGTTTGCCGTTGCTCCGCGGCACCGAGATCACCGCCACGGATGAGAACGTCTCCGTGCACATGCTCGGCTACCAGTATGATCCCACGAATCAGCACATCACGGACTTGTTCGCCAATACTCGAGCCGCACGGTTGCAACGCACGCAGCGCATGGTCGAATTGTTGTCTCGTGATTATCCGATTACCTGGCAATCCGTGCTCGCCCAAGTCAAGGAGGGTGGCAAAACCACCATTGGCCGGCCTCACATCGCTGATGCTTTGGTGAGTGCCGGCGTATATCGGACTCGTTCGGAAGCGTTTGCGGATGCGGTCAGCGCCTCATCCAAATACTATATTCCCACGCCTTCGCCGACCTCTCATGAAGTGGTGGCCGCCGTCAAGGGAGCAGGCGGTGTGATTCTGATCGCCCATGCCGGTGATGTGAGCCGTAACCGCAGACTGTTGTCCGATGACCAGATCGAGGCATTGATCAGCGAAGGACTGGACGGGCTGGAGGTATGGCACCGTGGCAATTCACCGGAGCAACGAGAACGGCTGCTCACCATCTGCCGCCGGCACCAGCTGCTGGTCACCGGTGGGTCTGACTGGCATGGCAAAGGCAAACCGAACAAACTGGGGGAGAACCTCACCGACGAGGCCACTGTCGAAGAGATCGTTCATCGCGGCGTGCTTCCGCTATATCGGTGATTCAGCAATACAAAAGCGGCCTTGAGATAATGCCCAAGGCGCTTATGCGCGATTCATGGTCACAGCGTGCCGAAGCCGACGGCGTGCTTGGTTTCGGAGCCGATGATCGCGTAACCGAGTGCCTTGGCGGGCACGATGATGCGACGGCCCTTGTCATCGGTCAGATCGATCGTCGTGTTGTCGGCCACGGCCTGCGCGATGGCCTGGCTCACATTGTCGCTGATTCGTCGGTGCTGAAGTTCACCGGTCGTGCCACGTTCTGAATGCCCAGTTCGATATCCATATAAGGCTCCTTGTTCTGCCGTCTTTGTGACGAACATCATGGTAAGTGGCCGTCGCCGGCCGAGGTTCTGTACTCTATTGTGCCGCGTGTCTGCGTCGTCATGTGCGGTGTTACGCGCTCGGCGTGGCGCGGAACACCGTACACGACATTATTTGGATGATGTGGACGATTCGGCCAGCGGATTGCCCTCGCTGTCATACCCGTCCAACCCGGCACGGGCATCGCGCAGAGCGCGTTCTTCCCGCTCCAACAGCGGAATCACCGTGGTTTGGGCACTCGAGGCTCCGTACTGAACGAGACTGTCCGGAGTATCGTCATTCACCGCATCGTCGGTCGGGGCGGCGGATTGAGACGCAGGGGAAGCGTCGGTTGACGTCGTGCCGCTATGCCCGTTCATACTGAGGAGCTCCTTCAGCGTGATCGTCACCGAAGAATGGGAAGCGCCATGTGAGGGCTGCGGTTTGGTCGATCCCGTACCGGTTGCGATGCCGGAGACATTCGCTTGCGGGTGATTGGCGGTCCGGTCAGCATCGGGTTCGACTTCCGGGGTAAGATCCACGTCGCCAGCGGCCACGATGTCAGCGGAACCGGTGCGATCGGGATCGGGCGTGTCGTCCGAGACCTCGGCCGCCGCGGTACCGGTGTCGGACTGCTGCGGTTGTGCGGGTGCCTGATGACGGTCGTCCTGCAACAATGTGCCGACGGTGATTGTGGAAGGCAAACCGGGCTTCGTTGACGAGGCGGCGGCCGACCCTGCGGCTGGGGCCGGTGCCGGAGTGTGCTTGATCACGCCCAACTGGTGTGCGAGTCGTTCGACCTGTGCCTTGAACTGCATGATGTGATCGTTGTCCGCACGGTTCAACGCCTGAATGAATTCGCCCACCTGTTCCATCTGCAGCCACAGGTTGGCCCTGAGCATGATGAGATCGTCAAGTCGAGAGCCCATCATGCGGCCGTATGCGGAAAGCACGGCGTTGCGATGGGATTCGTCGAGCTTGCCGAAAATCCAGGCAAGGTCTCGTGCCGGATCGTTGACCTGCATATCCTGCCAGTTGGTCACCGTGGTGATGGTGGAACCGGAGAACAGGAAGTCGCCGTCGGAAAATCCGCCGTGAACCGTGCAGGTGGAGAACGACCACAATCCCTCGGTGTCCATGATGCGCGCCCAGCTGTCGGTGATTTCTTGGGGAACATGGCCGGCGGAGCGTAAGCGGCGAATCCAGGCGGTCAGCTGCGAACGAATCTGACCGGTGGTAACTACCGGATATTTGGCATTGGCCAGAAAAGTCGAAGGCAGGCGATGAATGGCTCCGATGGCGGTGCCGACGGCCGCGCAGTCATCCAATGTCAACAGGTCGAGAGGCCGCGCCTGGCCATCACGGTGGACGGCAATCATCACGGTCGTCTCGCCTGTGGGACCGGGCTTGCGCGGGGTCAGCGGTGTGGACTCCGCCTGAGTCTGCTGCCCCACGGCCTGTGCGGTGGCCGTCTGGCCGGGTCGGGGAAAACGTCTCCCGGGGCGAACGCGACCACACGGTCCATATCGAAGCCGAGGCCACCAGCTCGCGCGCGGCTGCCAGTGTCTGCGCCGCTTTCACACGGCGAATCAGACGCGTACGCCCTTCCTTGGTGTCAGTGGCGTATACGTCGTACAACTTGCCTGAGGCATCTTGAATCACGGTCTGATCGATGCCTTTGGCTCGTCGGTTGCGCTGGCCTGCACGTTCTCGCGTACGCCGGCCACCCCCAGATTCGGCAGGACGGCTGAGGCGAGTGCCGCCAACATATAATCGCTACGTTTCATCACCCTTCCACACTAATACATCCGTGGCGATTCGCACCGCAGAATGACACGCAAAACGCATGATTCTGGCGATGTTTTGTCGTGAGTCCGATTCAGCCATAGGCATGAGTCGTGCCGTGAGCGCGAATCGTGCCACAATGGACGCATGGAACAGGCGCAGGGGATTCTTGAGGGGCTCGATGAGCGGCAGCGTACCGCCGCGACTACGTTGCAAGGGCCGGTGCGCATTATCGCCGGCGCAGGTGCCGGTAAAACACGCACGGTCACGCGGCGAATCGCCTATGCCTGCGCCACCGGGGCATGGAAGCCGGAGCGGGTGCTTGCCGTCACCTTTTCGGTAAAAGCGGCGGCGGAAATGCGCGCACGATTGGGCCAGCTCGGCGTAGGGGGAGGTACTGGACGTTCCGGTTTGGGTGCGGGAACTGCCGGAGTCACGGCCGCGACCTTCCACTCAGCGGCATTGCATCAGCTCAACAGCGTCTGGGCAGACATATGCGAGGCTCCATTTCCGCATGTGATTGAAGATCAGCGTGACGTCGTCTCCCGCGCGATCATCCGCGCCACCGCACGTACCGATGCCGATCCGCTGACCGTTCGCGATGTGCTCGCCGAAATCAATTGGGCCAAAATCTCGTTGGTGGCGGTGGAAGATTATGCCCGGGCATGTGCCATCGCCCATAGGCAGCCGCCCGCCGGACTCGACACCGCTCGGTTCGCCGACGTCTACAGCGCCTACGAGCAGGAAAAGACCTCGCGTGGCGAAATCGATTTTGACGATATTCTGCTGCTCGTATGCCATATCATGGATGGTTTTCCCGAAGCCGCCGCCCAAATTCGTTCCACCATCGGCTGGCTCACCGTCGACGAGTATCAGGACGTCTCGCCCTGCAACACAGGCTGCTGACCCTGTGGCTGGGCGGGGGAGGACCTGACGGCAAGAGCGCAATGAACCGCAACGTATGCGTCGTGGGCGATCCGGCCCAGACCATCTACTCGTTTGCCGGTGCCTCCAGCTGGGATCTGCTGCGTTTCGCCGATGAATTCGGGCCGCTCGCCGCCGATGTCAATCTCAACACCGACTATCGTTCGACGCCGGAAGTCGTGAACCTCGCCAACCGGGTGCTTGCGGCCGCGCCGAACCGTGAGGATTACCTGAAACTGGTTTCCGCCCGTGAATCCGGCCCGCGCGTTACCCGAACCGCTTATGAGAGCGATATGGAAGAGGCACAGGGCGTGGCGGCACGCATAGCCCGGTTGGTTGCCAACGGGGCCAAGCCGTCCGATTGCGCGATCCTCACCCGCATCAACGCCCAACAGCCGGTATTCGGTGCCGCCTTGCGCGCTGCGAGACTGAAATATCGCGTCCGCAAGGATTCGGGATGGCAATCATCCGCGCTCGCCGACGATGCCGCGTCCAAACGCGCACTATTGGAGGCGATGGGTTTGGACGCCACCGGACTTGCCGCAAACGACGATCTCGGGGTTACGATTTCCACGATCCACGCATCCAAGGGTCTGGAATTCAAGCACGTGTTTCTGATCGGCTGTTCGGAAGGGCTCTTGCCGTATGGTTCGCCGGAAACGGGGGATGCGCTGGAAGAGGAACGCCGGCTTATGTATGTGGGCATCACCCGAGCTGAGGATTCGCTGCATTTGTCGTATGCACGGACCAAGGATGGTTATGGAGCGCAGCGCAGACGCCCATCACGATTTTTGTGACGGGCGTCTGTAATGCATACTGAATGCTCCTGAACGTTCAGGAGCGGGAATTGGCTGAAGGCCGGTTGACTATGCCTGCGTATCCTCCGAGTTGCCGTTTTCACCGTCTTCGCCATCTTCGCCGAGCAGCTTGGACAGTTCGGCATCCCAATCGATATCGCCGGTCTTGCCATCTGCGGCAGGGTGAGAAGCGGAACCGTTGGCATCGGAAGAAGAACCTGAAGGGGCGTCGGATGACGGAGACGCGCCATCTGCGGGCTTGTCGCCAGGCAGCGAAGGCAGCAGATCGGGATGCGTCCACTTGGCGTCACGGCCTTCAGGGCCTTCGGCGGCGGTGATCATCTCCCATATCCCGGTGGCCTCGCGCATGCGCTTGGGACGCAGCTGCAAACCGAGCAGACTTTCGAACGTACGCTCGGCGGGGCCACCCATCGCGCGCTCGCGGCGCATCATCTCACGCAACTGTTCGATATGAGGCAGATGGGCCATACCGGCGCGCCACACCACGCAATCCACCCAGCCCTCGACCATCGCCAGCAGCGATTCCAGCGAAGCCAGCGCCTCGCGCTGTTCGGGAGTGTCGGGATGCCGACCTTGGTGAGATTCACCGCGCCGGAAATCGACTCCGGATCCATCGACGTGGCGTCACGCAGCTGTTCCTCCATCGCATCCAGATCGATGGAGATGCCGCGTGCGTACTTGCCGATGAGCGCCTCGAAACGCGGCATCAGCCACGGTACCGAGGCGTACAGGCGGGCGTGAGCCATTTCCTGCAGGGCCAGGAAGGAAAGCACTTCAGATTCGGGGATTTTCTCGGTGGTCTCGAATCCGGAGAGCGCAGCCTCGAACGCGGCGGCGTCGGCGGCATCGGCGGAAGCATCAGAGCCGGAGACTTGGGCGGTACCGTCAGTTGCCGGAGTATCGCTGTTGCCGGCCGAAGTGAAGCCAATGGGATTGGCAGAAGCGTCGGTGGATGTGGAGAACGGATTGACCGAGTCGGTTGAAGTGCCGGCCGTGTCGGCCTCGGCCGCAGAAGCCTCACCGTTCAGCATCTTCGCGTATTCGGTGGCGTTCTGGGCAATCAGTCCACCAGCCGGGTTCTTCAGCAACGCGATGCCCTGATCGAAGCTGCCATGCACTTCATGGCTCAGATTGCCGGCCGCATGCCCCAACTGCATGGCAAAGGACGTGTTGCCCAGCAGCTTCATCAGTTGGGCTGGGTCTTTCATACCGTCGGGAATCGGAATCGGCACCGGTCCGGCGAACATGCCGGCAATCTCGCCATCGCCGAACGCGCCGCCAAGACGCTCCGAAATCACCGAAGCCAAAGCGTCGTTCATCGACTCGGCCACAGGAGCTGCGAACTTCGCCCACTGGTCGATGGTGCCCTCCACCCAGCCGGCGCGGGTCAGCACATCCGGATCGCCGGGCGCGGGATTGAACTCGCAGGCGGTATCCAGCCACAGGTTCGCCTCACTCATCGCGCGGCGAGCCGCCTCGCCATCCACGGCGGACACGCTGGATGCAGAACCGGAGGCGTTGGCCTGCTGCAAGGCAATCGACTTGGCGAGCTTGACGTTGATCGGCCCTTCCTCGACAGTGCGCTGCATATCGCCCATCGTGTTGAGTCCGCCGGCGCTGAACGCGGCCATCATCTGCTGGACTTCGGATGGATTGGGCAGTCGGCTGGGGTCCTGACTCATCAGCTGTTCACGGATCTCCTCAGGCAACTGGCTGATCTGCTGCCAGGCCATCTCACCCTGAATGGGGCCGAAGCATTTGATCAGCCACTCGTGAATCGCGTTGTCGTCCATGCGTATCCTTCTTTGCCGCGGTGTGTTACCCCAAGTGTAGGGTCTGCCCGGGCCTGTTCGCTTGTGGCCGAGCAATATTTTCGGTTTATGTTCGTTTTCGGCCGATTTCGGCCCTCCGCTTACACTGTAGGGTATGTTTGCACGCCACAGGAATCAGGAACCAGACCTCGTCCAGGAGCAGGAGAGCCCGACTGCGGATTCGGAAGCGGGAGATGAGCACATGCCATCGTTCGAAGTGAAGCATGATTCGCGCCTATCTCGTGGAATCAGCCGTGCTCGGGCCTATGCGGCCGCTCGTCCGAAACGCCATTTCGTCGGTGCATTCGCCGTGTTGCTTGGTGTGGTGATTCTGCTGCTGCCCAGCCCGTACGTCATCGAGATGCCCGGACCCACCCAGGATGTGCTGGGCAAAGTTGAGGATGGTGCGGTTATCGACATCACTGGTACCGGCGTGACGACGTATAAGGATTCCGGCAAGCTGCTGCTGACCACGGTGAACGCGTCCGGCGTGCCCGGGTACCCGATCATCAACGCGCAGGCCGTCTGGGGTTGGGGCAATCCGCAGGTGGAGGTCATGCCGCGTGAGGCCACGGTACCGGTGGGCCAGAGTGCGGACCAGTATCAGAAGAAAGTCGAACAAGACATGGCCGGTTCCCAGGATTCGGCCAGTGCCGTCGGTCTGGCGTATGCCAAAGCCCATGCGGACGAACTGGACATTGACGCCAGTGCATTGCAACACGCCAAGGTGACGATGCACGTGGACAGCATCGGCGGGCCGTCCGCAGGCATGATGTACACGCTCGGTCTCATCGACAAACTCACCCCCGCCAACGAGAGCGGCGGCAAGACCATCGCCGGCACCGGCACCATAGACAAGGACGGCAAAGTCGGCAGAATCGGCGGCATAGAGCTGAAGATGCTTGGCGCCAAGCGCGATGGCGCCACATGGTTCCTGGCCCCCGCGTCGAATTGTTTGGATGTGGCAGGCCGCGTGCCGGATGGTCTGCGCGACGTCAAGGTCGCCACGCTGAACGAGGCGTATCAGGCGTTGGTGGCCATCGGCAAGGGGCAGGCCGACGATTTGCCTCATTGCGAGGCATGACACGCGCGGCCAGTCGTTGTTTCTGGTGAGACGACTCGCATGGGTCTGCCCACAATGCGGCGATTTTCGGCCGCGTTAACGCATTTGTTCGCGAAGACTTGCTAATGTGTCCCCTGTGAATCAAACGGCATCACAGAACGCTGAAGAATTTGGTTTCGAGCCCGGCGATATCGTCCAGGAGTGGCTCTGGGACGACGACGTGGACGATTCCATTCGTGCCCAGATTGAAGAGCTCACGGGCGAGGATCTCGTGGACGAGGACTACGACTCCGCTGTGGACGGCGTCATCGTATGGTGGCGCGACGGCGATGATGAGGACGAATTGTCCGATACGATCGTTGACGCCTACGCGGTACTGGGCAATGACGGCCCGCTGTGGATACTGACTCCCAAGCCCGGCCGCCCGGGTGCCGCCAGCTCGTCCACCGTGCAGTCCGCTGCACAGACCGCCGGTATGAACGCCGCCACCCCGCTGACCGTCAGCTCGGACTGGAACGGCATCCGCCTGCGCGCATTCGGCAAGGGCCGCTGATAAGCCTCAATCAATACGCTTGACTTTAAGCGTGTTGACCGGCGTCGTGTGCTGCGTAGTGCTGCTGGGCGTGACTGAATGTCATTGCGATTGAGCGCTACGGCACGCGTATGCGACACCACGTGTCGCGCAGTGCTGGCCATACGCTATTGTTGTCATTTGCGGGCAATTAGCTCAGTTGGTTAGAGCGCCACCTTTACACGGTGGATGTCGGGGGTTCGAGTCCCTCATTGCCCACTTTCATTTTTCATCGCTTCATGCAATCCCCTCATTCCACGGATATAGGCTGTGATGATATTCCCTGACAGTCTTCGGCAAGGGTTCTGAAATCTCAATGAGATGCGTGCAGAAGGAAACCGGCAGTACTGCTACAAAATCGTGAATTTCGGTTTTCTTGGTCAGATGCGTCTCAATAGTCACGTAAAGTTGTGGCAGAGTGTTTATATCCAGCAGGAGGTCGAATAGCCGATGGCGCAGGAACTTCGTGAAGGGGACGGCAAGTCGGGCATCGCACGTGCGGGCAAGCGCAAGTGGGGGTATGACCCCGCTCAGGTGGACGCTTTCCTGGAGCGCGCCCATGCTTTGTATGACAGCAGGGCATGAATCTCACCCAGCATGACATTCAGAACGTGTCCTTTGATTTGCGCAAGAACGGCTATGTGATCGCACAGGTTGACGCCGCGCTTGGACGTCTGGAACGTGCCGTGGTCGATAAGCAGACCACATGGGAGATCGCACAGCACGGGCGTGTGACGTGGAAGGCGAAGACCGAGAAGCTGTATCACGAAGTCCAGAACCATGCGGAGCGTAACGAGCGCGAACGCTTCAAGTCCGGAGCGCAAGCAGCCTTCGTACGATAAGAAGCAGGTGGATCGTCTGGTCGACCAGATTGTGGACAAGGCGGCGGCCGCATTGGGCGTTGACGGCGTTACCGAAGACGATGTACGGTCTTTGGCCGATCTCAATGCGAATACGGTCAACAATGTGATCTTCACCCAGCGCAAGGGCAAGAAAGGCTATGACGAGCGACAGGTCGATTACTTCCTGAACGCCTGCGTACAGTTGCTGAGTCGCTTGGAATCCTATGCCCGTGTGGCCGATTTCGTGTCCGGCGAGCCTGCGGCTCCTGCCCAGACCGCCACGAACGTGACCGTTCAAGCGAACGGCGTCTCACCGTTGTTCGCTTCCGGAACGCAGCGCCCGGCAACTGACGAACGTTTTGCTCCGGCTGCCGTTGCTCATGACGAATCATTCGATGCCCTGCATCAGGCCGAGCAGAGCTTGTTCACTGCTCCGGCTCCGGTTGCTCCCGCAGCGCCGGCCGCGGCGGCACCGATCACCTATGCGTCGGCTCCTGCATCGTTCGATGCTTCCACAAGCACCAATAGCACCAATGCGGAACAGCCGGTTTCCTTTGCTCCCGCAGCATACCCGGTGCATGCGTCCAACGAGTCTGCGGCGAAGCCCGTCTCCGAGACGCCTTCCGTGGCTCCTACCGCAGTTGCTGCGGCTGAGCCTCCCGTCAGTGCCCCGTCCGCGCCGGTTTCCGGTGTGACCGCTGGCAGCGTCCCCTCGTTTGCTCCGGCACAGGCAGCTCACGAACCCGCAGCTCCGTCATCGACCCCGTCGGTGTTCGCGGAACAGCCCGTGGATATGGTGCAGAACGATTCCTCTTTGGCCGCTCTCGCCCACATGGCTGCGGTTTCTCAGGAACTTCCGGCAGTGGATGCACCGTCCTTCGCTCCTAAGATGCCCAGCCTTGATGCACCGAATGCGCTGAAATTGAATGAGGTACCGGGTTCGGTTTCATCCCCGGCACCCTCCGCCCCGGCAGTACAGCCTGTGAATAGCACTGCTGACGAGGCTGCGTCCGCTGCCATGCCGGTCTCCTTTGCTCCCACCAGCAAGCCGGATCGTAACACGAACTCCATTCCGGTTCGCGTATCCGATAGTCAGCCTGCAGACAGCACGATCTCCCGTCCGGCTGCGGAATCATCTGAATACGTTGCCGCCTCCCATGACACGGAAGCAGCTCAGCCGTCACAGGATAAGCACGATTCCAGCGATTCGTTCCCGCTGCTGTTCCCGCTTGGCGGTAACTTCGATTCGGATATCCCCGACCTGTCGTTCCCCACACTGAACAATGACGATACGAAGAAGGAACAGTGAGCATAGCCTCCAACTCCACTGTCATCATTCTCGGATCCACCGGATCCATCGGCACCCAAGGACTTGACGTCATCTCGCGTCATCCTGAACGATTTACCGTCACCGGTCTGGCGGCGGGCGGAGCACATATCGAGCTGCTGGCGCAACAGGCCGCACAGTTCCATGTGTCCGAAGTCGCGGTGTTTGATGAGACCAAGGTTCCAGCGCTGCAAGCAGCTCTCGCACAGGCCGGCGCACAAGGTGTCCGCGTGACCGGCGGTCCGGATTCGGTCATCGCCATGGCCGGCTCCGGTGCGAATGTCGTATTGAACGGCATCACCGGCTCCATCGGACTCGAACCGTCGATCGCGGCGCTCAAGGCCGGTTCCAGCTGGCATTGGCCAACAAGGAGTCCGTAGTCGCGGGCGGGCATCTGCTGTTCAGCGCGCAAGTGCGCGAGAACCAAATCAACCCGGTCGATTCCGAGCATTCCGCCATCTGGCAATCCCTGCGCTCCGGAACCCACGCCGAAGTCGCCAAGCTTGTGGTCACCGCCTCCGGCGGACCGTTCCGCGGCTGGAAACGTGCCGACATGGAGAACATCACTCCCGAGCAGGCGCTGCATCATCCGACGTGGAACATGGGGCCGGTTGTCACCATCAACTCCTCCACACTGATGAACAAGGGCCTCGAAGTCATCGAGCGTCCCGCTTGTTCAACGTGCCGCCTGAACGCATCGACGTGACCGTGCACCCGCAGTCCATCGTCCATTCCATGGTTGAATTTGTGGATGGCGCCACGATTTGCCAAGCTTCGCCGCCAGACATGCGTCTGCCCATCGCGCTGGGCCTGTCCGCGCCGGACCGCATGACCAATGTGGCCGCCGCGTGCGACTGGACGCAAGCCGCAACTTGGACCTTTGAACCGTTGGACGATGAGGCGTTCCCTGCCGTGCAACTGGCCCGCCACTGCCTGGCCGCCTCCGAGAAGCATACGGCGGTGCTCAATGCTGCCAATGAACAGGCCGTGCATGCCTTCCTCGAGCATCGTCTGCCATACCTCGGCATCGTGGACACGGTCAAAGCCGTGCTGGACCAGATGGACGCCGAGCTTCGTGGTAACCCGCTGTTCACGGACGTGGAGGAAATGAACCAGCTTGAGCTTGAAGCCCGCCGACGCGCCGACGACCTGATAAACAAGCAATGATGAATACCTTGAATACGGAAAATCCCATCGAAAAGCCGTTCCGCAAAACCGGTGATCCGGTCGACCTGACCAGCGAATCGCCCTTGCACCCGCCGCCGCAAGTCCCCGCCGCATCATGGTGGGCCCGGTGCCGGTGGGCGGGGGCGCGCCCATCTCCGTGCAGTCGATGACCAACACGCTCACGGCCAACGTACCTGCACGTTGCAGCAGATCGCGGAACTGACCGCGGCCGGCTGCGACATCGTGCGCGTGGCCGTGCCGAGTCAGGACGATGCCGACGCACTGCCGGAAATCTGCCGCAAATCGCCGATTCCGGTCATCGCCGATATCCACTTCCAGTCCAAATACGTGTTCCAGGCCATCGACGCCGGCTGCGCGGCCGTGCGCGTGAACCCCGGCAACATCCGTAAGTTCGACGAAGTCGGCCCGGACATCTGCAAGGCCGCCACCGACGCGGGCATCTCGCTGCGTATCGGTGTGAACGCCGGCTCGCTGGACAAGGAACTCTACGCCAAATACGGTGGCCCGACTCCGGAAGCATTGGTGGCCTCTGCTTGAAGGAAGCGCACATGTTCGAGGACGTCGGCTTCCACGATTTCAAGATCTCCGTCAAACACCATGACGTCATCACCATGGTCGAAACGTACCGACTGCTCGCTTCCAAGGGCGATTGGCCGCTGCACCTCGGCGTCACCGAGGCCGGCCCTGCTTGGCAAGGCACCATCAATCCTGCCTGGCGTTCGGTGCGCTCTTGGCCGAGGGCATTGGCGACACGATTCGCGTGTCTCTCTCCGCGCCGCCGGCCGAAGAGGTCAAGGTGGGTTGCAAACTCTTGGAATACATGGGATTGCGCCCCCGCAAGTTCGACATCATCTCCTGCCCGAGCTGCGGCCGCGCCCAAGTGGATGTGATCCACGCTCGCCTCCGCCGTCACCGAAGGCCTGAAGGACGTGACCGCGCCGATCCGAGTGGCCGTCATGGGCTGCATCGTCAACGGTCCGGGCGAGGCACGCGAAGCCGACCTCGGCGTGGCCTCCGGCAATGGCAAGGGCCAGATCTTCATCAAGGGCAAGGTCATCAAGACCGTGCCCGAAGACCAGATCGTCGACACGCTGCTCACCATAGCGAACGATATCGCCGCCCAAATGGAGGCCGACGGTCAAGTCCCCGTCAATTCCACCGGCCCGGTCGTGGTCCCAATCCAGCACCCCGGTCACTGATTCGGCCGAATAGGCCCTCGGCATAAATATCGCGGTCAGATTACAATAGCGCACGTGCCGCAAGAAGAAGAGCATCGCCTGACTGTTCGATCCAAGCCGTGGACCAGCACCCACCGGCTGATGGTCAGCCTGCCCATCTTCATTATCCTGATTGGCGTGCTGGTCTCCATTTCCAATCTGACCACGGTGCCTTGGAACATCGAACCCACCGGCCAGTCGATGGCCACGCTCACCGACGATACCGAAGTCACCTTCGATAACCCGTCCGGAGAAACGCTGCCGGCAAAAGGCACGTATGAGGTCACCGAGCGATACATCACGCTGAACATGACCGGCGACGGCAATCTGACCAAGGAGTCCGGTGCTCGGGGCAAGGCCAATGCGGACGGCGTCCAAGCATCAAGGTATTGATTCGGGAACCTCAGAACGCATCAGGCAAGCGCCCCGGCGTGGTGTTCATGCACGGTGCCGGATACGGCACCTGTGACAACTCCTTTGGCGACGTGGCCTCCGGTATGGCTTCGGCCGGCTTTGTGACCGCAGTGCTCGACAAACCCGTCTGGAACACCACCGACATCAACCGCGATTATCCGGCCTCAGCCAAGGCTTATGATCAGGTCATCGAATACCTGCGAGACCAAAGCGATGTAGACGAGGCCAAGGTCGGCATCTATGCCACCTCCGAATCGACATGGATCTCCTCGTATCTGCTCGAGGACGATCCGGACATCGCCTTCCAGATTCTCCTGAGCCCGATGGTGTTCAGCCCACGCCAATCGCTGGGATTTTTCGTCACCCAAGACTTCACCCTTGTTGGCGCGAACGAAGGCTATCAATCCATCGTCCAACGTGTGTTCAGCGCGGACACCGGCCTGTTCGGACTGAACAATTTCGACCTCGCCACACTCAAACCCGCCGCCTACGCCGTACCCACCTATGTGGCTTACGGTTCGAAAGACGTGATGACGGCGCAGGTCGACGGTGTGCGTGCGATTCTCTACAACGCCCACAAAGCCGATAACTGGAATGTGACCGTGCGCAGCTACCCGGTCGCCAACCATGTGCTGCGTTTGGGAGATGAGTCCGAAGCGGGCACCCGTTTGCGGACGCTATGTGGACGATCTCATCGACTGGGCCGTCGGCACTTCCGCCGGACTCACGCAGACCAGTGAAAAGGTGGCCGGCACCAATCTGTACCAATCAATCGGTCTGCCGGGCGCTTTGAAGGCAAGACGCGTCGGCACCATATATGGTGTGATTCTGCACGTCACGGTGGTACTGCTGCTGCTCGCATCCATCGTGCTGGCACTGGTGGCGCTGGGTCGCAAAATCGCGGCGGATGCCCGATGGCGGCGAGAGAAGCGCGAGGCCAAACATGCGGGCATGCTGATACCGGGACGGCCTGTGGTACTCGGTTTCGCACATGGTTTCGGCAATGCGCTGCTGACTTTGACCCTCACCACTCTTGCCACATTGCTCATCTTCTTCGCCGGACTCGGGCAGGTGATCATGGGCGTGGTCAAACTTGCATGGGGTAGCGCACCTACCGAGACGCCGGGTGTCATGTATTGGAGCTGGCCGGTCATCCAAGTGGTGTCCGTGCTGGTGCTATGGGCTTGGTCCCGCGTCTTTATGCATCTGATAGAAGTCGCTTCCGTCCGCGGCCTGATTCAGATACCCCCTCGTCGCGAATCCGTTCGAGACATCGTCACCGGTGCTGACCCGGTACTGGCCTCCACCCGTCTGGGCCGAATCCTGTTCTGGCTGGTGGCCTTCACCATGCTGTACATACTGTTGGTGTTCGCCTTCTGGGGTCTGTTTATTTACTGACTACTTCATTGAGTAGAGTCTGCCAGGCGTCGCGGGGAAAGGAGATGAGATGTCGCTGTACCGAGACGAAGGTGTGGTGTTGCGCACCTCCAAACTGGGCGAGGCTGATCGTATCATCACCATCCTGACGCGTGGGCATGGCAAGATTCGGGCGGTCGCCAAAGGCGTACGTCGCACCAAATCACGCTTTGGTGCCAGGCTCGAGCCGTTCATGCGAGTCGATGTGCTTATCGCTGAAGGCCGCTCGCTTGACGTGGTCTCCCAAGCTGAAGCGGTCGCCGCTTATGGTGCTCCGATCGCGGCGGATTATGCGGCGTATGAGCCGCCAACGTCATCGTTGAGACTATCGATAAAATCGCCAGCACCGAACATGAGCAGCTGCCGAACCAATATCGGCTGCTCATCGGCGCGTTGAACGCGCTCGCCAAACAATCCCACGCCCCGCAAGCCATAGGCGACTCCTATGTGATGCGCGCCTTGGCCTTGGCCGGTTGGACGCCACGATTGGGCACTTGCGTGGTATGCGGCAAGGCGGAGCCGGCGTACCTGTCCATCGCGTCCGGCGGTGTGATGTGCGAAGCCGACCACACTACCGATGCGCGCCGTATCGCACCGTTCGTGTTAAACCAGTTCGATGCACTGATTCGTGGCGATTGGTCGGTGCTTGATGCCGCGCCTGTGGAGCGGGTTGTGCAGGAGTTGGTTGAAGATTGGGGGGAGTATTACCTCGAACGCCCGATTCGTTCGCTGCGCTTGATAGATTCATGAGTATGGCTTTTGAGAACGTTGATTACACGTCGTTGGACATTCCCGCAGCTCCGTTCAGCGACCCCGCTCGTATTCCCGACTTCCCCAAGAACAAGGTACCCCGCCATATCGGTGTGATTATGGACGGTAATGGTCGTTGGGCCAAGCAGCGCGGCATGGTCCGCACCAATGGCCATCAGGCCGCCGAACCGGTGGTGTTCGACACTATCGCCGGTGCCATCGAAGCCGGTGTACGGTATTTGAGCCTGTACACGTTCTCCACTGAAAACTGGAAGCGCTCGCCACAGGAAGTGCGCTTCCTCATGGGTTTCTCGCGTGAAATCATCCACCGTCGTGTGGAACAGATGGACGAGTGGGGTGTGCGCGTGCGCTGGTCCGGCCGTCGCCCCAAGCTGTGGAAGTCGGTGATCGACGAGCTTGAAGCCGCCGAGGAGCGCACCAAGAACAACAAGGTCATCGATGTGGTGTTCTGCATCAACTATGGTGGCCGTGCTGAAATCGCCGACGCCTGCGCCGCCATCGCTCGCGAAGTGCGCGATGGCAAGATTTCCGGCGACCGTGTGACTGAGAAGATGATTGCCGACCATCTGTACAATCCGGACATTCCCGATTGCGACTTGGTGATCCGTACTTCCGGCGAACAGCGCACCTCCAACTTCCTGCCGTGGGAGGCCGCCTACGCCGAGCTCGACTTCGTGCCCGAACTCTTCCCGGACTGCGGCCGTGACGTGCTATGGCGCTCCATCGACCATTACATCCACCGCGATCGCCGATTCGGCGGTGTGAAATAGTCCTTGTTAGGCCCCCTCTGACGGGCTGAGCCGTAAAGCAAACGCCCGGTGGACTGTTTGTAGGCGAAGTCGAGACGAGAGTCGAGCCAGAAGAATGTGAGCGGCAGCTTGTCCGTAATTGCGGTCGAGCTGCCCGTGTAGCGGACTGAGGGGAGTTACCGGCACACCTCAGCCATCCTCTCTACAAACTCATCCAAAAAGCGTCCCGAATCCACACCAAGTGCCACATGCACATGCGGCATGGAATGATTCACCAGCCCAACCGGGTCTCCGGTGGTCCGGCCTCGTACTCCATTGAAATCACCGGTATTGGTCTCCGCGCGCAACGCAAGATCAAAACAATCGACCAGTGAAGAATCAAGTGCAACCGCCGCCGCCAACGGATCATGCAACGGCATGCCGCCAGAGAACAGTGCGGGGTCGGCTTCCAAATTTGCCTTGATGGAAAAGTCCGCGAGATCAGCCAAGAACCGCCCGCGCTTGGTCCCCGTCGCACGCCACCGGTCGGCCGCCGATTGCGGTAGCAAACACTGGTGAGTCACATCAAGTCCCACCATTGTGATGTCTGCGCCGGAATGAAATACACGATTCGCGGCCTCAGGGTCTTGGATGATATTCGTCTCAGCTACCGCATCCCAACAATTACCGGGTTGGGTAAGCGTACCGCCCATCATCACCAGCCTGAATTTCGATGCAATATCCGGTGCTCGAGTAATAGCCGCATCCACATCCGTCAACGGCCCGGTAGCCAGCACGGTAACGTCTCGGCCAAACTCGCGAACCTGCTCAATCAGATACTCAATCCCATCCGCAGCATCAACGGAGCATCTCCTTTTGCCCCCGCTGGCGAGAGCTGTCGGCATAGCCGACTGGGGGTGGCCCACCGACCGAGAGCGGTTCACACGAGAACAAGCACCCAACGCCGGATGAGCATGAACATCCCCCGCCAAATACCCGCCAACAGAAACAACCTCATCGGGCACATCCACAGACATATCATCACCAGGCACACAAGCTCCATCAGCCAGAGCCCCGGACCCTGCCAGCCGAGTATTCCCCAGTCCATCATCCCCATGGAACTGGGCACACCCTGCATCAGGAATAAACGCATCAGCCCAAGAAGGATGCTCAGACCCTAAAAACACTGGAATATCCGCCCGACCAAACAAATCAAGCACCGCGCAAGTATTGGCATAAGCCGTGTTCGCATCCACATTGCCATAACTGGCAATCACGCCACCCAACTCGCACTCATCCGTCGACCCCAACAAATACGCCAACGCCAACGCATCATCAACACCCGTATCTATGCTGGCAATAATGCGGTCAGGACATTGGACCATAGAATCGTCTCCTTGTTAGCGTAATCCGCTATGAATAACCTTATCGGCTGATACGCAAATGCGTCCTTTCCTCATGGGAAGGACGCATTTTTGCGTAGATTCAAACTCGGAATATCGGAAATTACTTGCCGATGAATTCGTCGGTGGCAAGGTCCTTGGCCTGCGGGGCTCATGAATTATCTTGTCATGACTGTCGGTGTATGCGTCTTCTTCAGCCAGGAAGTCGAAGTATTCCTGAGCGCCCTTGAAGTCGTTGGTGCCGAGCACGAAAGAGCCGTCCTTGATCTTGGCCGGATCGCCCCAGTACTGGCCGTCGACGATAACCTGCATGCTCTTCTTGACGAATTCGGGCTTGAGGTTGGCGTCAGGGGCTTCGTCCACGAGAATCTGCGCGGCGTCATCCGGGTTGGCGTACGCGTACTCGTAACCCTTTTGAGTGGCCTGAGTGAACTTCTTGACCAGGTCGGGATTGTTCTTGATGGTCTTGTCATTGGTGATGATGCCGATGGTGTCGGCGTTGCCGGGCACGCCATAGTCAGGTCGGTGAAGCAGTTGAGCTTCGGGCCGTACATGTCCGCTTGCACGCCTTCCCACGTGGCGTAGAAGCCTCCGAAATCGGCCTTGCCGGATTCCATGGTCTGGAAGGTGGAGGTGCCGACGGTCACCTTGTCGAATTCGCCCTTGCCACCATCGGTTTGGATCATGCGGCGCACCACGGCATCGGACTCGTTGGAGCCGAAGGTGGCGAAGGTCTTGCCATCCAAATCCTTAGGGGACTTGACGGCGGTGTTGGACGCCAGTGCGCACCAAATGGCGCTCGGCTTCTGCTGCACCTGCAGCACCTGCTTGATGTGAGCGCCCTTCAGCGTGTAGACGCCCACGTTGGTCAGGTTGGACAGGGCGAAGTCGGCCACACCGTTGTTCACGGCCTGTTCGGCACCGGCCTGGGCCACGGCCACGATATCCACGTCAAGGCCGGCGTCCTTGAAGTAGCCCTTGTTCTTGGCCACGTACACGCCGATGTGGTTGGTATCGGGTGCCCAGGAAAGCATGAAAGTGACCTTCTTGAGGTCGGAGGTGTTGGAGTTGGAGGAGTCGGCGGTGTTGGTCTGGCCACATGCGGCGAAACCGAAAGTCATGGCAAGGGCGCCCACGAGGGCAGCGGCCTTGGATACAAGGCTTTTCTTCATAATGATGGTTCCCTAATTCGTTGTCTCTCTATCGTTCTCTGGGATTGCTTCGAACGGAAGTCGGCAGAAAACGATATGGAGGGCCTTGATTTCCGTTCGACCAGCGCCCCCGACATTCCCTATGAAAGCTCGGGAAAGCCGGTTTGCCACACGCTGGTAAAGCTGTTCCATTATAGAGACAGGGTTGGAGACTCATGAGAAGCCGCCTCGTTCAGTCGGTCCTGGCCGCCGGCTCGTGCCTTTGACGGTAAAAAAGAACTACTGGTCCGCGTCGGGGTCTTCGTCGTCGCCGGCCGGGCCGAGCAGGATGCGCTCGCTGGCGTTTACCGCCAGCATCAGTACGCATGTCATCAGGATAATGACGATGGTGGCGGAGAAGATCAGCGGCGTGCGGAATGAATTGTAGGCAGCCTGCAGCCAGATGCCAAGCCCTTGCGTGCGCCAAGGTATTCAGCGGTGGATGCCGTGGCGAAGATGTATGCGGCAGATACTCGGATACCGCCATAGATCTGACGTGCGGCAACGCGCAGCTTCACGTGCCAGAGCGTCCAGACCGGGGTCGCGCCGCAGGTCAATGCGACGTCGGAATAGAACTGGGGCACTGCTTCTAGTCCGCGCACAGTCTGCACGGCGATGGGGAAGAGGCCGAATACCGCCACGATTACGATTTTGCCGGAAATCTCAAAACCGAACCAAATCAGGAACAACGGGGCGATGGAAATCAGCGGCATGGTTTGTGCGGCGGCAAGCAGCGGATAGAACGCCGCGTTGAACGTGTGCGAGCAGTACAGTGCAATGCCGATCATAATGCCGAAGAACACGGCAAACAGGAATCCAACCACGCCCTCATAGCCGGTGATTGCCGCGGCCGGGCCGAGCGTGTTCCATGTTTCGATGGTGGCGGCGAAAATCTCGCTTGGCGCGGAGATCATCGTGGGGGAGACATGTCCTAGATCCACCCACGTTTCCCAGACTGCCAGCAATACGATGACGGCGATGACGGTGGGCATGCGGCGCTTGAGGCGCTTGGCGATGGACATGGGATGTCACCTTGCTTTCCGCGCCAGTCCGGTTTGCTGGTGGCGCTTGCGGCCGGGGCGTGGAACAGTAAGGTGAGGAGCCTGCGCGCCTGCCGGTCGTGTGATGGATTGTGTTATATGCCGTCCATCAGTATAGGCGAAGGCGAACGACAGGGCGCACAAAAAACCTCCCTCGTCAGAGGGAGGTGAAAGAGCTACTCCAGTCCGATGGACTTCATGTGGTGGAGCTTCAGGGAATCCACCTTGAGACTACCGGACTCGGCGACGAGCTTGATGGCGCGCGGGCCTTCGGAGGCGTAGGAGTAGGAGCTCAGCACTTGGTGGCCACCGTTGACGTAGACCTCCACGGAGCCGCGATCCACGAACACGCGCAGGTCCAGCTTGCCGGAAGCAGTTCGGCGTCGGTCAGTGGGGCGGCGCGGTAGCCGCGATCGCCGTTGGCCATGGCCTGACGATCCACCACCACGCGGCCGATCTGGCCGTCATAAGCCACGTAGGTGTAGGCACCGTCCTCAGTGGCGTGAATCTTCAGACCCGCACGCTCGGCAGTGGAGGCAGCCAAGTCGATGGTCATTTCGATTTCCACGGCCTCGGCGTCGTCGGCGATGATCTGCTCGCCATCCATGTCGAGTGTGACCGAACCATGGTCGAGGGTATCCTCGCGCAGGCCTTCCATTTCGGCGACCGGCGCGGTGACCACGTCGCCGTCATCGCCAAGGGTGATCTCGCGCGGCAGGGTGAGCTGGCCACACCAGCCGTCATCCTCCATGGGAATCGGCTGCACGAACGGGCTCATCCAGCCATAGACGATCTGACGGCCGTCCACATTGAAGGACTGCGGGGCGTAGTAGTTGTGGCCGCAATCCCACAGGCGGAACTCGGTTTCCGGCTTGAATTCGCCGCCCGGCTCCCACGTGCCGATCATGTAGCCGGCGTTGCTGACGTTGCGGTTCATGAAGCCGCTGGGCTTGGACCCCATGGCGGAGAAGCCAATGACCCACTTCTCGTTGCCGTCCTTGTCTTTGATGGGGAAGAAGTCGGGGCATTCGAGCATGAACACATCCGGATCCGGGTGCTGGAAGAGCACGCGCTCGTATTCCCAGCGGACCATGTCCTTGGAGGAGAACAGCCACATCTGGCCGCGCTTGTCCGCAGAGGAGACACCGAAGGTCATGTACCAGGTGTCGCCGGTCTTCCAGACCTTCGGGTCGCGGTAGTGGTGGTCGACCTTGTCGGTCGGGCAGTCGATGATCATGCCCTGCTTGGTGGCGGAGGTGAGCTCGTCATTGTCCGGCAGCGCGGTCATCTGCACCTGCCAGTCGCCGCCGGTGTTGTCGTGGCCGTTGGCCCAGCGGTGGCCGGTGTAGTAGAAGCGAAGGTCTCCGTTGTCGTCGATGACGGCGGAACCGGAGAACACGCCGTCCTTCTCCTGCTCTAAGGACGGCGCGAACATGATGGGCTCGCGCTTCCAGTTGAGCATGTCGGTGGAGGAGACGTGGCCCCAGTGCATCGGACCCCACTGGGTGCCGTAGGGGTGCAGCTGGTAGAACACGTGCCAGCGGCCCTTGTAGAAGCACAGGCCGTTCGGGTCGTTGATCCAGCCACCGTTGGAGGCGATGTGATACTTCGGGTACCAGCGGTTGTTGCGCTTGGCGGCCATCTCAGCCACGCCGGCTTCGGCTTTTGCCAGTTCAGCAGCGTGGTCGCGGATGGGGGTGAGAACAGGGGTTTCGGGAGTGAAGTCAGTCATGGCTGTCCTTTCAGGCCTTGGCCGCTTCCATCTGACGCAGCTGCTTGTCGGTGTAGAACGGGTCGCCGCCGACTTCCTGATCATCATGCTTGATGACGAAGAAGCCGTAAATCAGTGCGCACAGCACGATGGCAGAGATGACCCAGAAGGTCACGCGGATCCCATGTCGTTGTTCGGCAGAATCTGAGCCATCTTGTCGTGGAAGGCACCCAGAGGGGTCGAGAAGATGACCTGACCCACTTGGGAAGCGATCTGGAAGCCCACCATGTACAGCGTGGCAGAGAGCTTGGTGTCGAAGTGCAGAGTGAAGTAGCGGAATGCCGGCAGGCAGAACAGCGGCACTTCGATGGAGTGGAACAGCTTGACGATGGAGATGGTGACCGGGTCGTGGAACACGCCGCACAAGCCGATGCGCAGGAACATCACGGTAGCGCCGAGCAGCAGAGCGTTGCGCACGCCGATCTTCTTCATGATGATCGGGACCACGCCCATCATTGCGGATTCAAGGAAGACCTGGAAACCGTTCAGGGTGCCGTAGGTGGCGTTGCCGATTTCTTCAGTGGGGAAGAGGTTGGCGTAGTAGGTCGGGAACATCTGCTGATCGAACACGGTGTAGAAGGTGTTGGTCAGCAGCATGAAGACGATGAGCACCCACAGGGTCGGCATCTTGAGAACGGCGACCATTCCTTGAGGGACGGGTTGGTGGGGGCTGCGTTCGGGTCGGTTTCCTTCTTGAGCTCTTCCTTCTGCTCGGCCGGGACCCAGAAGGCGTACACGAGGAGCATGCCAAGGCCGAATGCGGAGCCGACCCAGAAGTTGATCAGCGGGTTGATGTTGAACAGGAAGCCGGCGCACAGCGCCACGATGGCGTAACCGAAGGAGCCCCAAGCACGGGACTGGCCATATTCGAAACCGAATTTACGGGAGTAGCGTTCGGTGACGGCCTCGAACAGGGAGCAGCCGGACATGAAGCCGGCAGACAGAACGATGGAGCCGATGAGTGCGCCGATCCAGCGGGTGGTGCCACCGGCGAGGATCATCGGGGCGTAAACGAATTGGACGAATGGGCCAACGCAGGCGGCGATTACCGAGACTACGATGACGAGCTTGCGCTTGATGCCGAGCTGATCCTGAATCACGCCGTACACAAACATGATGACCAGGGTGGCCAGCGAGTTGATGGAGTAGATGGTGCCGACTTCAGCATTGGTCAATCCAACGCCTGAGATGAGCCAGCGCTGGAAGAAGGACCACCAGATGCCCCAGGAGCAGAAGAACATGAAGATGCCGAAAGAGCTCTGCAGATAGGAAGGATTCTTCCATGCAGATTTGGTTGCACTTGCCATAATCATCCTTTGATTACTACTTGGTTGGTTATTGGTTATGTAACGCTTCTGCTCGGGCGGCCGTGCCTTTGTAGAAGTTGTTGCGTAGTAATTATTATGCGACGTCAATCGATTTACGTCAATCGATTGACGTAAATCGGCGTGTCGTATCCGTTCGACACGCAAAAGGCCTCCGTGCTGAACGGAGGCCTTGAGAAATCGTGTGGGACTCGGTTACTTCACCGAGGCCTTTTCGATCAGCGTGCAGTGGATCTTCGCCGGAATCGGCGCGTCGATCGGCGGCAGGGGAGCGGTGGTCGCTGGCCATGAGACGTCGTCCATCGAGCGTCCTTCGATAATCGACACCAGCTTGGCCACGGCCCAGTAGCCCATCTCGAAATGCGGCAGTTCCACAGTGGTGAGCGTCGGTTCCAGCGTTTCGGCGAACACGCGATGGTTGTCCACGCCGACCACGGAGATGTCCTTGCCGACCGTGAGTCCTCGGCGTGCGGCGCATTCGTACACATACCAGGCGCGGGCATCGTTGAAGCAGAAGAATCCGTCCGGATGCTCGGCATCGAACAAATCGCTGACTGCGGTCAGTGCCGGCCCGTTGTTGAGCACATTGACGACCAGATGATCGTCATAGTCGAGGCCGGCGTCCCTGAGCGCCGCCTGATAGCCTTCCAAACGATCGTCCTGCGCAATCAGCGGCTCCAAGCAACCCACATAGCGATACGTGCGCATCCGGCCTTAACCAATCTGGTGGTGGCGTCGTAGCGATTTGGAACTCGTCCGGTTCCACGCTCGGGATTTTGCCAAGCGAGTCGGTGGCATCCACCAACACCAGTGGCGTCTTGGCCAGCGAGGAAGGCACATGGGTGATGCGGTTCGACATCTTGGCGTACAGAAAGCCGTCGGTGCCGTATCGCTTGAGTGCGGCGATTTCCTCGCTCTCGCTGTTCTCGCCGTCGGTGCTCACGGTGATGAGCATATAGCCGAACTGGCTTGCGGCGGTCTGCGCGCCCAGAATCATACCGCCGGCGTACGGGGTGGTGGCTACCTCCTCGCTGATGAAACCGAGGATGTGCGTCTTGCCTGTACGCAGCGAACTGGCCAGCGGATTCGACTGGTAGCCGAGCTTGGTGGCGATGGCGCGTACATTGTCCGCAATTTTGGACTTTACGCGCCCCTCGTCGCGTCCGTTGATCACCAGCGATACCGTAGAGACGGAAACCCCCGCCTTGTTCGCGATTTCCTTCATCGTAACCATGCGTCAAACGATACACCCTAATTGACGGACTGTCAGGAAGTATCAGTTTTCTCCACCGACTCCGCCGAGGTTGCGCACCGCACCGATGAATAATGGTATGCCGTCCGGGGTGACGTACGAATACAGAAATGGGCGATCCACCGTGAACTCGACGTTGTCCACCGGCGCGCTAACGGAGTCTGCGCCGACCTTGGTGAAGGACATGGCCTTGGCGCCGGCTTCGTTCACCTCGATGCGCGTGCCTTGCAGAATCGAGCCGATATACAGGTTCTCGCCGTGCGAACCGGTGTCGATCATCTTGGTGAAGTCGGCGTCGCCTGCACTGAACGCATCGGTCACCCCCAGTTTTTCGAATGCCTTGATGGTGGCTTCCGAGTCGAACATGCTGTCGATGGTGAATCGCGGTAGCGTGACGTTCACCATGACCGAGTTGACGGAGACGCCCCATCCGGGCATACTGTCCGCGGCGCAACCCATTGCGCCCTCGCCAAGGGAAGCCGTCGAGCATGTACCGAACGCCCAACTGAGCTTCTCGGCATCGCCGGCCAACTCGTCGAAATGCCCTTCGGCCGGCAGCACGATGGCCAGATTGCCGCCGTTGTCGAACGGAATCTCCACCCGCTGCCAAGTGTTGTACTCATCATGTCCGTAAGCCATTTGGCTGAAGGTCTGGTGCATCATCGGCACCTGAGCATCTCCGGCTTCGCCGTGGAAGGTGCCGTTGCCGGTGGACTGCTCTTCGAACGGATCCTTCCAGCGGCCATCCGCATAGACGGTGTTGATGATGGACAGGACTTCACGGTCACGCAGCGTGATCTTCGGCTTGAGCGAACCATTCGTATGCTTGGCAATCCAATCGGACATCTTGGCGGCGGCCTGATCGTCGAACGGTAGCGTGGTGACTTCGGCCTCGAATATCTTCTTGACGGTGGATTGGTAATCGCTGGCAAGGGAGTAGTCGTTATCGGTCCACAGCGAGTTCGCGGCGCTCATCTCGGATTTCGCCCCCGAATATTGCCCGTTGATCGAACTTAGCAGCGATTGGTAGTCGCTATCGGTCAGCGAACCGGAGCCCAGCAGTTCGTTCAGTTGCGAGCGGGTCGTGCCATTGGCGCCCTGCGCGGCGATGGCCAACGCCATCCACATCGAAGCAGGAGAGTAGTTCACATTGCCGGTGCCTCGGTCGCCGGCTTCCATCGCCAGGAATTCCGGTGCGGTGCGGTAGGCGAAGGTTGCGGTGCTGTTGACTACCGGCTGCGTGGCAGGCGTGCCTTCGGCTTGAACATATTGCGAACCAATGCGCTGCCATCGCCGGCCGTCCACCATACGCCGCCGGCGACGGCAAGGACAAGCACTACTGTCACGATGGCGGCGATACAAGCGTTACGGCATTTGCGTTGTCCGCGCAACCGGTACTGTTCCATCAGTTGCTCGCTCATGGTTGGCCCCTTTGCTTGGATCGGCTCGTGCATCATTGCATGAAATCGCTGTTTTCATTATATTGCGGCTTTCCCTTGAGCCAGGAACGGTATGGGAACCCGGCCGTAAGCGAAGATTGGTCCAGCCGAATGCCAGTGGTCCGATGATTGCGCTCGCCAACGGGAAAGACAGACTGCCGGATCGTGTCGAACCGAGTATCAAGTTGGTGATTCCCAACACCAATGGCCAGTGCAGAACCATACCGGGGAACCATACGAACAGGTTTTTGGCAGCCCTGTCAAGAACCTCGTCGGGCATGAGATACATTGATGAGCTCCACTGCAGTAGCAGCAACACCGCTATCAGTACAACCATGCCAATCCAATGCGCGCGGTTCCATGTGAACAGTCGTTGCATCCCGCGCTCGGCGGCGGCATTGCGCATATCGCTCCTGTTGAGCTTGCTGAGTGCTTGTGCACGGTTCATTGCCGTCCTCCTTTACCGCCTTGTCAAGGATTGATGATGATTCCATCGTAAATCACGCAGGAAATGTGGAATGATGGTTGTCATAGTGACCATGACGTGTCAGGACGGAGTAGTTCGGCGTCGGGCACACTGAAGGGTGAATGTAATGGAAGAAGCGCGCAACCGCAACATACGCATCGGCATTGTGGACAATGACCCATATGCGCTGAAAGTGTTCGGCGCGCTAATCGAACGTATGTCCAGCGATTTTGCCGTGATATAGACCTGCGATTTGGGTGCTGTGGCCATCAGCCGATGCCTGAGCCCCACCAAGCGGCCTGACGTGCTGGTTACGGATATGTCTATGGGCGCATTGGATCGCACGCATCAAGTCATTGATGTGATTGAAGGCAGGGGAGAAGCGGCGCACAGTGCAGTGACTCCGCATGATTCGACCGTTGATGCCGCTCCTGGCATTGCATGTGACATCACAGACGCTGATTGTCCGCTGGAGACGCAGACCTATCCACCGGCACCGGCCTCAACCGTTACCAACAATTACTAGAACAACAAAACGGCGCCCTGCATATCACCACGCAAGACGCCGAATGGACATTATCAGCAGTTATTCCACTGTGAGGAAACCGATCACCCAACCGACTTCTGCGCAGTCTCCGCGCCAAAGAAGCCGACAATCAGCATCGATGCAATAGCAATCGCGCTGATGGCCACAAAGATGGACGTGGCACCAAGCGAGGTAAGCATCCAGCCCACCACCATCGGCATCAACACATTGAGCAGCTTGGCCACGGCGTTCGCGAAGCCGACGCAACGGAAGCGAACCTTGGTGGCGAACAGTTCCGGAGCGTACACAGCCACCACGGAAGCCATAAGCACGTACAGGCACATCATGAGCAGGAAGCCAACGATAATTGCGCTCACGGTAGAGGTCTGGAAGGCATACATCAAACCGAACACGCCAGTGAACAGGAAGGCCGGCACAATCGTGCGCTTGCGGCCGATACGGTCGATAAGCAGAGAGCCAATCAGGCAGCCGACCGGGGCACCGAGCATCATCACCGTGGAGGTGAGCAGCGAGCTGGACAGGTTAATACCACGCTTGACCAGAATCGTCGGAACCCAAGAAGTGAAGGCGTAGGAGCACACGTTCGTGGCGGCCACAGCAACCACAGCCACAAGCAGGCAGATGCCGAGCGAACGGCCTCCGGCGTTGCGGGTGTCGCTGGTGTCGGCCTTGGCGGCTGCGTCGATCGGTTCGGAACCGTTGGCCTCAAGCTGCTTGACGATGGCGTCGGCTCATCGTAACGGCCGCGCACGGCGAGCCAACGCGGGGATTCGGGGATGTCGCGGCGCAGCCACCAGATGATGGCGGCCACCAGGCCGATGGCCACGAACAGCGGACGCCAGGACCAGCGGGGATGATCCATGCACACAGCAGCATAGCGATTGGCACACCGCAGTTGGCCACGAGCGAGACAATCGCGCACCAGTGGCCACGGCGGTTCATCGGTGCGAACTCGTTGACCATGCGAAGCCGGTGACGATTTCAGCGCCGAGGCCCAGGCCGGCACCAGACGGCACAGGGACAGCACAGCCATGTTCGGGCGAATGCGCCGAGGAAGGTGAAGCCGCCAAACAGCAGCAGGTTGATTTGGTAAGCCACGCGGCGGCCCTTCAGGTCACCGACGAAGCCGGCCAGCAGCGAACCGACCAGCAGACCCAGGAAGCCCGCGGACATAAAGGTGGAATTTTGCGCAACGGTGGACCAGCGGGTAGCCAACGTGCTGGAGGCGACGGCGCTGCCAATATATACGTCGATGCTGTCCATCAGCATGCCAGCGGCGACCAGCGTCACGATGCGATGGAACATCGGGGTTTCATGTGCGCGATCCATGCGCGAGATAATATCCTGAACCTTGGCTTGATCCGTCACGGTGGTACGTGCTTGTGCGTTTTCCATAGCCGCGGGATTGCCGGAAATCTGCTGTTCAGCAGCAGTCATATTTGAGCCCTCTTCTTGCAAACCTGCCCGCGTGCAACTGCTCAATGGTGTTGCGGCGAGCGAACTCTTGATTGGACTGTGTGTTCCGTTCGCCCTCCCATTGTGTGGGATGAACGACGTTTGCGATCCAAGTCTTGAATTCTACGTAGCGAGCCAATCGTTGTGAGATAGCTCACTACATGGGGCTTAACTATAGGTTCGATTTTGTGGCACGCCGCGTTGCGGTCACATCGTGAACGATAACAGAGGTTGTGACGCTCCTATATATGCCCCACTTACGCTCTTACCCCGTCGAAAGAAGGCAGAACCGTGATTCCCATGGGGCGGTAAAACACTCATGGGGCGGTATTTGGCCCATGGGGCGGTTAGCGGATTTTGCCTTTCCGCAGAATAGAGCCGTTTTCGACTACCGCCCCATGAGGGTTTTACCACCCCATGGGTGAGCTACCGCCCCATGAAACGTGTAATAACAAAGCATGCCCTTGCTGGTGGAAGCGATGCTTTGCTACTTCGCCTGCTTGTCGGCGAGGATCTCATCCACCAGCTTGGGCTTTTCGGTCAGCTGGCCGGTGAAGCCGGGGCGGATATCCATGTGCAGCACCAGAGAAGTGCGGTAGCCCTGCTCGGCGAGCTTCTTGGCGGCCTCACCGGCCACCTTGAGCACGTCGTCCAGATCGCCTTCCACGTTGGTGAACAGGGCGTTGGTTTCCTGCGGCAGGCCGGATTCGCGAATCGCCTCGACGGCCTGAGCCACGTATGGCGAAACCTCGGAGCCACGCCATTGGCCGACACCTGAATGGCGGCCACGGTATTGAGGTACGGTTTGCCGGTTTCCGGGTCGATCGGCACTTCCTGAGTAACGGCATTACGGTCAATAATCATAATTCTCCTTTTATTACTTGGCTCCCCTCAGAGAGGAGAGCCAGTAGGACTCAGCGATACTTCCAGAAATGATCCATCGGGCCGGAGCCGTGGCCAAGATTCAGCTGGGCCTTCAGTGCACCGGTCAGATACTTCTTCGCATGCTTGATGGCCTTGGGCAATGTGTCGCCAAGCGCCAGATACGAGGCGATGGCGGAGCTCAGCGTGCATCCGGTGCCGTGCGTGTTCGGATTATTGATACGCGCGCCATCAAACCAGGTCACGGTTCCATCCGTCTCGGCAAGCACATCGTTGGCATCCTCGGTGCCATGACCACCCTTGACCAGCGCGGCACAGCCATAACGCTCCACGAGGCGGTGGGCGGCGGCTCCATATCCTCCTGATCGCGAATCAGCGTATCGGTCAGCACTTCGGCCTCGGGAATGTTCGGAGTCACGACCGTGGCCATCGGGAACAGCTTGCCGGTCAAGGCCGCAATGGCATCGTCACTGATGAGATTGGCACCGGAAGTGGCCACCATAACCGGGTCGAGCACGATGTTCGTGGCGTGATGGAAGGTGAGTCGTTCAGCGATGACGTCGATGATGTCAGTGGCAGACACCATGCCGATTTTCACCGCGACCGGCGGAATATCCTCAAACACCATGTTGATCTGGTCGGCGAGAATGTCCGGTTTGGTGTCCTGAATGGAACGCACGCCGGTGGTGTTCTGTGCGGTGAGCGCGGTGATGGCGCTCATGCCGAACACGCCGCAGGCCAGCATGGTCTTCAGATCGGCCTGCATGCCGGCACCGCCGGACGAGTCGGAGCCGGAGATCGCGAGAACAGCGGGAAGTGTAGATGTTGCAATTTGTGCCATAGTGTTCATTCTAAGTGGGGCCCATGATGTTTTTCGGAGCGGTTTTCCTTGATGTTTTGCCGCTCCTGTGGTGAGACGGGGAAGGTTTGCTGATTGCGATTGATTCATGAAATGTTCGGGAGGAGGCATGGCTGATAACGATGTACTGCGCCGTGACGGCGTCTTGGTGCGCATCACCGGAACGCACCGCATATTTTGGCGTAATGCCTAACGGACACACCACACAGCTCACATTTCCGCGTCAGGAAGTGTTCGATGTGGGCGACGTGTTGCTCGTCGGTACGGATTTCTATCGCAAAGTGCCGCATGATGTGTGGCCGTTGAAGCCCCGTGTGGGCATCGTGCGCCGTGCGCTCAACGAAGGCGTGGTCCTGGAGACTTCCGACGGCCTCGGTCCAGATGGCGCACACTTCGGCACCGCCTTCGAGCGAGTCGAGCGTCGTCCCGAATTAAGACACCACCGGGCATAATAATTGGCTCCCCTCAGAGAGGGGAGCCAGAGAGGTTTACTCCTGGGCGGTGGAGTAGAGCTTGCCGCCCTGGGCGGTGTACTTTTCGCTCATCGCATCCATGCCGGCGAGGATTTCTTCGGGGCTGAGCACGTTGGCGGACACCACGCCGTTATCGACATTGGCCTTGGCCGTAGCCAGTGCTCGGAGTCGATGCCTGCAGCAGCCTCCTTCACGATTTGCTGCTGAGCGGCCTCGCCACCGAATGCCTTGCGGATGTTCTGGGAGATGGCCATCGAGCAGAACTTCGGGCCGCACATCGAGCAGAAGTGCGCCATCTTGGCCGGCTCGGCGGGCAGGGTATCGTCGTGGAAGGCGATGGCGGTGTCCGGATCGTAGGACAGATTGAACTGGTCGAGCCAACGGAACTCGAAGCGAGCCTTGGAAATCGCATTGTCGCGATCCATCGCGTGCGGGTGGTGCTTGGCGATGTCTGCGGCGTGGCAGGCGATCTTGTAGGCAATCACGCCCTGCTTCACATCATCCTTGTTCGGCAGGCCGAGGTGTTCCTTCGGGGTCACGTAGCACAGCATAGCGGTGCCGTAACGACCGATCTCGGTGGCGCCGATAGCGGAGGTGATGTGATCGTAACCCGGAGCGGTATCGGTGGTCAGCGGTCCGAGGGTGTAGAACGGGGCGTTGTGGCACACGGCCTTCTCCAGCTCGATGTTCATGCGTACGGTGTCGAACGGCACGTGGCCCGGGCCCTCGATCATCACCTGCACGTCCTTGGCCCAGGCGCGCTCGGTCAGCTCGCCCAGAGTCATGAGCTCGGAAAGCTGCGCGGCGTCGTTCGCGTCGGCTAGGGAGCCGGGGCGCAGGCCATCGCCCAGAGAGAACGCCACGTCGTACTTGGCGAAGATGTCGCACAGCTCGTCGAAGTGCGTGTACAGGAAGCTCTCCTGGTGGTGGCGCAGGCACCAGTCGGCCATGATGGACCACCGCGGGAGACGATGGCCGGTCACGCGGTTGGCGGTCAGCGGCACGTAACGCAGCAGCACGCCGGCGTGGATGGTCATGTATCCACACCTTGCTCGCACTGTTCGATTACGGTGTCGCGGAACAGTTCCCAGCTCAGCTTGGAGGCATCATCCTCGACCTTTTCGAGGGCCTGGTACATCGGCACGGTGCCGATCGGCACGGGGGAGTTGCGAAGAATCCACTCACGGGTGGTATGGATGTCGTTACCGGTGGACAGGTCCATCACGGTATCGGCGCCCCACTTGGTGGCCCACGTCAGCTTCTCCACTTCCTCATCGATGGAGGAGGTGACGGCCGAGTTGCCCATGTTGGCGTTGAGCTTGGTCAGGAAGGCGGATCCGATAATCATCGGCTCGGCCTCGGGGTGGTTGATGTTGCAGGGCATCACCGCGCGGCCGGCGGCCAGCTCGGAGCGCACGAGCTCCACATCGCAGTTCTCGCGGGTGGCCACGTACTGCATCTCCGGGGTGATGATGCCGTGGCGGGCGTACCACATCTGGGTGATCGGGTGGTCCTTGGCACGCATCGGCTCATGCTTGCGTCCACGCCATTCCTTGGTGGCGCGGCCGCGCTTGATGGCGCGCTTGCCATCGTCCTCAAGGTTGCGGCGGCGGCCCTCGTAGTCTTCGATGTCGCCGCGGTCGCGGATCCAGTCGAGACGCAGGGGCTTCAAGCCTTCCTTCGGGTCGCACTTGGGGCCTCGGTGTTGTAGTCGTGGAACGGCGGGTTCGGGCCCACGCCGGGCGTGTCGCTCAGCTTGATTTCGGTGTACGGCACTTCCAGGTCGTAGGAACCATACTGATAGGTGAACGGTACGGACTTGGTCTTGCGGATGTGCGCCTTGTCGCGCTGCTTGGAACCACGGGCGGCGATGTCCACGCGCTGCTGCTTGGCAAGCTTCTGGGCATCCTTGGCGTCCTTGGCGTTGGTGAACTTCTTCTCAGTGGCCTCGGAACCGGGCTTCGCGGCCCCTTCCTGAGCAGCCTGAGTGTCAGTAGCGGGGGTGTGGGTTACGACGCGCGGAGCGTAGCCGTGCTTCTTGTCGCCGCGGACGGCCTTCCAGCCTTCGACCATGGTGCGCGCGGCCTCTTCCGGGTTCTCGCACCCGCGATGGCGGAGACCACGAACCAGCCAGCAGCCTTGGTATCGGCGAGCATGGCCATATCGGCTGCGGTCACGCCGCCGCCCACGACCACCGGGAATTCGCTGGCAACGCAGATGGTGTTGATCTGGGCGGCGTCCAGCGTCTTGCCGGAGCCGTCGTTGCCGCCCACGGAAGCCTCGGGCTTGGTGGTGGAGACGTGCAGAGGACCGGCGCCAATGTAGTCGATGCAGCCGTCGGGCAGCTCGTTGATGAGCCGAACGAGGCTTTCGGTCTCAGCCGACAGACCCACGATGGCCTCGTCGCCGAGCAGGGCGCGGGCTTCGCGCGGCTCCATGTCGGTCTGGCCGATGTGCACACCGTCCACCTTGATGCCCTTGCGGCGGGCCTGCCACACCACGTCGCACGGTCGTCGATCACAAAGGCCACGGAATCGGACTTCTCATTGTCCTCGATGATCTGCGCGATGTCGCGAGCCATGTCGGTCAGCTCAGAGGCATCGGCCTCCTTGGCGCGCAGTTGGATGAAGGTTGCGCCGCCGTGCAGAGCCTGATCCACCACGTCGGTCAGCGGACGGCCTTTGCAGTCCTCCGGCCCCACCACGAAGTACGCGGACAGGTCGAAGCTGTCGCGCATGGAGGCGTATGGGTATTCATTACTCATTATTATTCCTGCTTTTGTTGTTTCTTGTGGAAGTCTTATTGGAAAAAACTGTTATGAGCTCCCTCATCAGAGGGAACTGAAACTACTGCACCAAAATCTCGGATTTCGCCACCTGTTCGGCGGTCACATTCCACAGCGCGTCAAGGAACGCAACTTGGAACGAGCCCGGTCCGTGCGAAGTTGTATCGGCCACCTCTCCCGCGCGGTTGTACAGCAGAGACGCGGACAGGGCGGCGGTCAACGGATCGGAGACCGCCAAATACGTGGCAGCCACGCCGCCCAGCGAGCAGCCGGCACCGGTGATCTTGGTCATCATCGCGCTGCCGCCCGGCAGTCGGTACACGGTTTCGCCATCGGTCACCAGATCGGCGATGCCGGACACGGCCACGGCGCAGCGGGTGGAAGCGTCATGGGAGGAATGCTTGGCGTGCTGTTCGGTCAGATACTGTGCCAGCGCCACCGCCGCGCCGGTTGCGGACTCCACGTCGTCGACGGATTCCACTCCGGCGGGGCGGTGCTCGGAAGCGTCCCCCACGGTTTCGGTATTGAGCCCCCACATGTTCGCCAGCGCGATTACCTCGGATGCATTCGCGCGAATCATGGTCGGGGGAGCGGCCTTGAAGGCTGAAGAATGGCGGTACGGGTGCGGCCGATGCCGGCGGCCACCGGGTCGAGCACCCACGGCTTGTCCAAGTAGTTGAGTCGCTGGGCGATTTCGGGCAGTGCGTCCTTATAGAACGGCAGCAGCGTGCCCACGTTGATGTAGTTCGCGCCCGCGATTTTCGCGGTTTCGATCACGTCGTCCGGCAGGAAACTCATGGCCGCAGTGCCGCCGGCCGCCAGTTGCGCGTTGGCAACCAAATTGATGGTCACAAAATTGGTGAATGACTGGGCCAACGGAGTCGTCTCGCGTACGCGGCGAACGGCATCGGCGATATTGTCACGGATGGGTGAATCGGCTGGAACCGGAGTCCCGGCGGTATAACCGCTGGACACGCCGGTAAACGATGATGCACTATTGCTCATTTACTGCTCCCTACGATGGTCTTAACCAACAGGTTCTAAGGGTCAGGCTCAGGCCTTTCTCAACTCGCGAACCACATGCGAGTTCCCCTGCATTACAGTGCCGACGCTATGCGCCAACATGGACATTATCGTGACGGATTTGTTCGATACGTGTCGTCAGGTCTGGCGCGTCCCCGTCCATTCGTGATACATAGACGCCTCCGCCGAGCAACATCTCCCGAATTTGTGACGCTGACGCGATGTCAGTGGCACATGGGAAGGGTAAAACAACAGGAACAATATGGAGGTGTTGCGATATAGGAATCGCTGCGAACGGCCGCTCGTGAGACGCGGAACATATACCGGACAATGCCGCCTGACCTGTCACCATATACGGCTATCCTGAAGCGGTTGTTATTAGACCCCAAACCGTTCAAACCAGAAGGTGCATTGTGCTCAGTCCAAACTCGATGAAGTCGTATCCCTTGCGAAGCGTCGCGGCTTCGTGTTCCCCGCCGGCGAAATTTACGGCGGCACCCGTTCCGCTTGGGATTACGGCCCTCTCGGCGTCGCTCTCAAGGACAATATCAAGCGTGAATGGTGGCGCTCCATGGTCGTCACCCGTCCTGATGTCGTCGGTGTCGACACTTCCATCATTCTGCCGCCCGAAGTGTGGGTGGCGTCCGGCCACGTGAGCGTGTTCAACGATCCGCTCGTCGAGTGTCTCAACTGCCACAAGCGCAACCGCGCCGACAAGCTCGAGGAATCCTACGCCGAGAAGCACGGCGACAAGATGCCGGAAAACGGCATGAAGGACATCGTCTGCCCGAACTGCGGCACCCGTGGCCAGTGGACCGAACCGCGCGACTTCAACATGATGCTGCGCACCCACCTCGGCCCGGTCGAGGACGAGAACAGCCTGCACTACCTGCGTCCGGAGACTGCACAGGGCATCTTCGTGGACTTCAAGAACGTGATGACCTCTTCCCGTTCCAGGCCGCCGTTCGGCATCGCAACATGGGTAAGTCCTTCCGTAACGAGATCACCCCGGGTAACTTCATCTTCCGCACCCGTGAGTTCGAGCAGATGGAGATGGAGTTCTTCGTCACGCCCGGCACCGATGAGGAATGGCACCAGTACTGGATCGACGCCCGCACCCGCTGGTACATCGACCTCGGCGTCAAGCCGGAGAACCTGCGCCACTACGAGCATCCGAAGGAGAAGCTCTCCCACTACTCCAAGCGCACCGTGGACATCGAATACAAGTTCGGCTTCCAGGGTTCCGACTGGGGCGAGCTCGAAGGCATCGCCAACCGTACCGATTACGATTTGAGCGCGCACTCCAAGCACTCCGGCGAAGACCTGAGCTACTTCAACCAGGCCACCGGCGAGAAGTACGTGCCGTACGTCATCGAACCGGCCGCCGGCCTGACCCGCTCCCTGATGTGCTTCCTCGTGGACGCCTACGATGTGGACGAGGCCCCGAACACCAAGGGCGGCGTTGACAAGCGCACCGTGCTGCGTCTCGACCCGCGTCTGGCCCCGGTCAAGGCCGCCGTGCTGCCGCTGAGCAAGAAGCCTGAACTGCAGACCGTGGCCCAGAACCTGGCCGACGACCTGCGCTTCAACGAGTGGATGATCGACTACGACGAGTCCGGTGCCATCGGTCGTCGTTACCGTCGTCAGGACGAGATCGGCACCCCGCTGTGCATCACCGTGGACTTCGACACCCTCGAGGACCACGCTGTGACCATCCGTGAGCGTGACACCATGGCCCAGGAGCGCGTCGCTCTTGACAAGGTGGCCGATTACGTGGCCGCCCGCATCGGCGAGAAGCGCACCCGCGTGCCCCTGAAGCCTGTGGAAATGGGCGGTGAGCCTTGGCCTGAGTCCGGCGTTCAGGAAGCCGGCGGCCTGTACTAAGCCGGAGTCGCACAACTTGGGCTCCCCTCTGTGGCTGAGCCGTAAGGAAGACATCCCAGTGGGCTGTTTGTAGGCGAAGTGGCGGCGATAGACGCCGGGGCTCCTCTCTCAGGGGAGCCCCTACTTATTTTCTTAGGAATCACATGGCACAATCCGAATCCGAAACAGTGCTCACCGAGCATCACGAGACCGACAACCTCGACCCACGTACGGACGCGCCGGCGCGCCCCGGGACCCGGTGCATATCGCCCCGGTCCAACTCGGCAACATCACCGTGCCGACCCCGGTGGTGCTCTCGCCGATGGCGGGAGTGACCAACTGGCCCTTCCGCGTGATTTGCGAGGAATATGGTCCCGATGGACTCTACGTGGCCGAGATGATCACCGCTCGAGCCTCGTGGCGCATAACCCGAAAGCACTGCGCCTCTGTCATTTCGCCAAAAGCGAAAAAATCCGTTCACTGCAGTTGTACGGCGTGAACCCCTCCATCACCGAACAGGCGGCGAAAATCGTGGTCGACGGCAACATGGCCGACCATGTGGATCTGAACTTCGGTTGCCCGGTGCCCAAGGTCACTCGTCGAGGCGGTGGTTCGGCCTTGCCTTGGAAAACCGACATTTTCACTGAGCTATTACAGCGCGTGGTCGCCGTATGCGAGCCGGCGGGCATCCCCGTCACCGCGAAGATCCGCGTCGGCATCGACCATAACCATGAGACCTTCCTCGAAGCCGGACACATCGCGCAGGAGGAGGCTGCAAGGCCGTAACCCTGCATGCCCGTACCACCGCCGAATACTATGGCGGTCATTCCGACTGGTCCCGCATCGGCGAGCTCAAGGAACACCTCAACATTCCGGTATTCGGCAATGGCGATATCTGGGGTGCCGAGGATGCGCTCGAAATGGTGCGCGAGACCGGCTGCGACGGTGTGGCCATCGGCCGCGGATGCCAGGGCCGGCCGTGGCTGTTCGCCAACATCAAAAACGCCTTCGAGGGCAATCCCGAACGGCTCAACCCGAATCTGGGCGAGGTCTGCCGCGTGATTCACCGTCATGCGAGCTGCTT
>ENA-OQHA01000073-OQHA01000073.1-human-gut-metagenome-genome-assembly--contig:-NODE-73-length-50957-cov-5.437143_pt1 | contig 50957 bp, 46 predicted proteins | sample MGYA00242558_ERZ504707 | MGnify/ENA primary metagenome ERZ504707 (study PRJEB26092, sample SAMD00036197) | human gut metagenome | host: Homo sapiens | study: EMG produced TPA metagenomics assembly of... | reverse complement strand
TCGACCGTAATGGTTACTTGTATCATGGGAGAGTAAAAGAAGTAGCTGATGCTGCTCGTAACGGTGGACTTAAATTTTAATGAATTATGGCAGTTAATAATAGAGTTAAGATCACTAACGATATAGAATTAAAAGATAGACTGGTTGCAATCAACCGCGTTACTAAAGTTACAAAAGGTGGTAGAACTTTCAGCTTCTCTGCTATTGTTGTAGTTGGTAATGAAGATGGAATTATCGGTTGGGGCCTTGGAAAAGCTGGTGAAGTTACAGCAGCAATTGCAAAAGGTGTAGAAGCCGCAAAGAAAAATCTGACTCGTGTTCCTGTATTAAAAGGAACTGTTCCTCACGAACAGTCTGCTAAATTTGGCGGTGCAGAAGTTTTCATTAAGCCTGCATCAACCGGTACAGGAGTTGTAGCTGGTGGCGCAATGCGTGCTGTTTTGGAAAGTGTTGGTGTAACAGACGTTTTGGCTAAATCAAAAGGTTCTTCTAACCCACACAACCTAGTTAAAGCTACAATCTTGGCTTTGAGCGAAATGAGAGATGCTCGCATGGTAGCTCAAAACAGAGGTGTAAGTATGGAAAAAGTATTTAGAGGATAAGGAGGATAAACATGTCAACTATTAAGATTAAACAAATAAAGAGTAGAATTGGTGCTCCTGCAGATCAGAAAAAAACATTGGATGCACTGGGACTTCGTAAATTGAATCGTGTGGTTGAACACGAAGAAACTCCTTCAATTCTGGGTATGATTGAAAAGGTAAAACACCTGGTTGCAATCGTTAAGTAATATATTGTTAACAATAAAGGATCTTACAATATGAATTTAAATAATTTACGTCCTGCAGAAGGTTCTGTCAAAACTAGAAAGAGAATTGGTCGTGGTGCTGGTTCTGGTTTGGGAGGTACTTCAACAAGAGGACATAAAGGAGCAAAATCAAGATCTGGTTATTCTAAGAAGATCGGTTTTGAAGGTGGTCAGATGCCTCTTCAGCGTCGTGTTCCGAAATTTGGTTTTAAGAATATTAACCGTGTAGAATATAAAGCTATTAACCTTGATACTATTCAGAAATTGGCTGAAGCTAAGAACCTGTCTAAAGTTAGTGTTAATGACTTGATTGAAGCTGGTTTTATTTCTTCTAATCAGTTAGTGAAAGTTCTTGGTAACGGTAGTTTAACTACTAAACTCGATGTAGAAGCAAATGCTTTCTCTAAGAGTGCAGTAGCTGCAATCGAAGCCGTTGGTGGTAATGCAGTAAAACTCTGATTCAATGAGAAAATCTATTGAAACATTAAAGAATATATGGAATATTGAGGATCTGAGACAGCGGATCCTCATTACTATATTGTTTGTTGCAATCTACAGATTCGGTTCGTATGTGGTTCTTCCAGGTATCAACCCTGATATGCTGTCAAAGTTGCATGAACAAACGAGTGAGGGTCTTCTTGCTTTGTTGAACATGTTCTCTGGTGGAGCTTTCTCCAATGCTTCAATTTTTGCATTGGGAATCATGCCGTATATCTCTGCATCCATCGTGATTCAGTTGTTGGCGATTGCAGTTCCTTACTTCCAGAAATTACAGCGCGAGGGTGAAAGTGGACGTCGTAAAATCAATCAGTATACTCGTATCCTGACTATTTTTATTTTGATATTCCAAGCACCTTCTTATTTGATCAACTTGAAAATGCAGGCAGGTCCGGCTCTTAATGCTTCATTAGATTGGACTTCTTTATTATTACTTCTACCATCATTTTGGCTGCTGGAAGTATGTTTATCTTGTGGCTTGGAGAAAGAATTACAGACAAGGGTATTGGTAATGGTATTTCTTTGATCATTATGATTGGTATCATTGCTCGTCTTCCTCAAGCTTTTTCAGGTGAATTTGTTTCCCGCCTTGCTTCACCGGGTGCTGGTGGTATCATCATGTTCCTGTTGGAAATTGTTATGTTGATATTAGTTATAGCTGCTGCTATACTTTTGGTACAAGGTGTTCGCAAAGTGCCCGTACAATATGCTAAACGTATTGTAGGAAATAAACAATATGGTGGTGCTAGACAGTATATTCCTTTGAAGGTAAATGCTGCAAATGTAATGCCGATCATCTTTGCTCAGGCAATCATGTTTATCCCTATTACAATTGTTGGATTCTCAAATGTAGCTTCTGCAAGTGGTATTGCTCGTGCTTTTGTAGACCATACTAGTTTCTGGTATAATTTGGTATTTGCAATTTTGATTATTGTATTTACCTGGTTCTATACTGCAATTACGATTAATCCGACTCAGATGGCTGAGGATATGAAGAGAAATAACGGCTTTATTACCAGGTATCAAACCGGGAAAGAGTACTGCAGATTATATTGATACCATAATGTCTCGTATTACATTGCCTGGATCTCTTTTCTTAGCTATCGTTGCTATATTGCCAGCTTTTGCAGGGGTATTTGGAGTTCAGGCTGAATTTGCACAGTTCTTTGGTGGAACTTCTTTGTTGATTCTTGTGGGTGTTGTTCTTGACACTCTTCAGCAGGTAGAAAGTCATTTGTTAATGCGTCATTACGATGGCTTGCTCAGCTCAGGAAGAATTAAAGGACGTTCTGGAAATGTTGCTGCTTATTAAATAAAGTCAGAATGATATTTCTTAAGACAGATGATGAGATAGAGTTGCTTCGTCAGAGTAATCTCCTTGTGGGGAGGACTCTGGCTGAAGTGGCAAAATTGATAAAGCCTGGAGTGACAACAAAACAACTTGATAGAGTTGCGGAAGAATTTATTAGAGATCATGGGGCAATTCCCACTTTTAAAGGTTTCCCTAATCCATATGGACCTCCATTTCCTGGTACATTATGTACTTCCGTTAATGAACAAGTTGTGCATGGTATTCCTAATGATATTCCTTTAAAAGAAGGTGATATTGTTTCTGTCGACTGTGGAACTTATATGAACGGCTATTGTGGAGATTCTGCTTATACTTTTTGTGTAGGAGAAGTTGATCCCGAAATTGTAGCCCTTTTGAAAACTACAAAAGAGGCTTTGTATAAGGGGATTGAAAATGCTGTTCATGGAAAGCGTTTAGGTGATATTGGATATGCAATTCAGCAACATTGTGAAGCCCAATCGTATGAAGTAGTTCGTGAGTTCGTAGGTCATGGGATAGGTAAGGAGATGCATGAACAACCTCAAGTTCCTAATTATGGCAAAGAGGCACAGGAACCTTGTTAAAAAAGGAATGTGTATTGCTATTGAGCCATGATAACTCAGGGAAGTCGTCAGATTGTAATGGAAAGTGATCGTTGGACTATCAGAACAAGAGATCGTAAATGTGCTGCTCATTTTGAGCACACTGTTGCGATAGGCTTGGATAAAGCAGATATTTTATCATCGTTTGAATTTATAGAGCAAGTTTTAGGAGATAAAGCAATTTAATATGGCAAAGCAATCCGCAATTGAACAAGATGGAGTGATCGTTGAAGCATTGTCAAATGCAATGTTTCGTGTTGAGCTGGAAAACGGACATGAGATTACTGCTCATATTTCCGGCAAAATGAGAATGCATTACATTAAAATATTACCGGGGGATAAGGTAAGGGTAGAGATGTCACCCTATGATTTGTCCAAAGGAAGAATCGTTTTTAGATATAAATAAAAGAAAATAAGATATGAAAGTAAGAGCATCATTAAAGAAACGTACGCCGGAATGTAAGATCGTAAGACGTAATGGCCGTTTGTATGTTATTAACAAGAAAAATCCTAAGTATAAACAACGTCAAGGATAATTTATTATTTTTGCAAAAAAATAATTTAGTATATGGCTATAAGAATAGTTGGTGTAGATTTGCCTCAGAATAAAAGAGGTGAGATTGCGTTAACATACGTATATGGTATCGGACGCAGTAGTTCAGCAAAAATTTTGGATAAGGCAGGCGTAGATCGTGACCTGAAAGTAAAGGATTGGACTGATGATCAGGCTGCTAAGATCCGTGAAATCATTGGTGCTGAATACAAGGTTGAAGGTGATCTTCGTTCTGAAATCCAGTTGAACATTAAGCGATTAATGGATATTGGTTGCTACCGTGGTGTTCGTCACCGCTTGGGTCTGCCCGTTAGAGGTCAGAGCACAAAGAACAATGCTCGTACACGTAAGGGAAGAAAGAAAACAGTTGCAAATAAGAAAAAAGCTACTAAATAATTGTTAATATGGCAAAAAAAACAGTCGCAGCTAAAAAAAGAAATGTCAAGGTTGATGCTAATGGACAGTTGCATGTTCATTCTTCATTCAATAACATTATCGTTTCTTTGGCAAACAGCGAAGGCCAGATTATTGCATGGTCTTCTGCAGGTAAGATGGGATTTAGAGGTTCTAAGAAGAACACTCCTTATGCAGCTCAGATGGCTGCCCAGGATTGTGCAAAAGTGGCATACGATCTTGGCCTGAGAAAGGTAAAGGCTTATGTAAAGGTCCTGGAAACGGACGTGAGTCTGCAATCAGAACTGTACATGGAGCTGGAATTGAAGTTACTGAAATTATCGACGTAACTCCATTGCCTCACAACGGTTGTCGTCCTCCTAAAAGAAGAAGAGTATAATAAAGATAACCTATTTAGATGTAACTTGATTTTGTTAAATAATGGATTGCAATTCCTTTCTGTAATCGCGGCTGCAACAAATTGAGTTCATGAATAACAATTAAATTAAGAAAGAAAATGGCTAGATATACTGGACCAAAAACTAGAATTGCACGTAAATTCGGTGAAGCAATCTTTGGAGCAGATAAGTTTTGTCTAAGAAAAACTATCCTCCTGGACAACATGGTAACAACCGTCGCAGAAAAACTTCTGAATACGGTGTCATGTTGGCTGAAAAGCAGAAAGCTAAATATACTTACGGTGTGTTGGAGAAACAATTCCGTAACATGTTTGAGAAAGCAGCAAGTATGAACGGTATTACTGGTGAAATCTTGTTGCAGAGCCTTGAATGTCGTTTGGACAACGTAGTGTTCCGTTTGGGTATTGCACCGACTCGTGCTGCTGCTCGTCAGCTTGTAGGTCACAAGCACATTACTGTAGATGGTAAGGTTGTAAACATTCCTTCTTTCTCTGTAAAACCGGGTCAGTTGGTAGGTGTTCGTGAAAAATCTAAGTCTTTGGAAGTTGTTGCTAACTCTTTGGCTGGATTTAACCACAGCAAATATCCTTGGTTGGAATGGGATGAAAACTCTAAGACTGGTAAATTGTTGCATGTTCCAGAAAGAGCTGACATTCCTGAAAACATTAAAGAACACTTGATCGTTGAATTGTACTCTAAATAATAATTAATTTCATGGCGATATTAGCATTTCAAAAACCTGATAAAGTATTAATGTTGGAAGCGGATTCCAAATTCGGGAAATTCGAATTCCGTCCGCTTGAACCCGGTTTCGGTATTACCGTAGGTAATGCTTTACGCCGTATTCTTCTTTCTTCGTTGGAAGGTTATGCAATTAACACAATCCGTATTGAGGGTGTGGAACATGAATTTGCTACAATTCCGGGTGTGAAAGAAGATGTCACTAACATTATCTTGAATCTGAAGCAAGTTCGATTCAAGCGAGTAGTTGAGGAATTCGAAAATGAGAAGGTAAGCATTACCGTTGAGAATTCTACTGAATTTAAGGCAGGTGATATTGGTAAGTATTTGACCGGATTTGAAGTGTTAAATCCTGAATTGGTTATTTGTCATTTAGATTCAAAAGCAACTATGCAGATAGACATTACAATCAACAAAGGTCGTGGATATGTTCCGGCTGACGAAAACCGTGAATTCTGCACCGATGTGAATGTAATTCCTATCGATTCTATTTACACTCCGATTCGTAATGTGAAATATGCGGTAGAAAACTATCGTGTAGAACAGAAGACTGACTATGAAAAGTTGGTGCTGGAAATTACGACGGACGGTTCCATTCACCCGAAGGAAGCACTGAAAGAAGCTGCAAAAATTTTGATTCACCACTTCATGCTGTTCTCTGATGAAAAGATTACTCTTGAAACATCAGATGCAGAAGGAAATGAAGAATTCGATGAAGAAGTATTGCACATGCGTCAGTTGCTGAAGACCAAATTGGTTGATATGGATTTGTCAGTTCGTGCCTTGAACTGTTTGAAGGCTGCCGATGTAGAAACATTGGGTGACTTGGTTCAGTTCAATAAGACCGACCTGCTGAAGTTCCGTAACTTCGGTAAGAAATCGCTCACTGAGCTTGATGATTTGCTCGAGAGTCTGAATCTTTCGTTTGGAACAGATATTTCTAAGTATAAATTAGACAAAGAATAAACAATGAGACATAATAAAAAATTCAACCATTTAGGTCGTACTGCTTCTCACAGAAATGCAATGCTGTCAAACATGGCATGTTCTTTGATCAAGCACAAAAGAATCACTACGACTGTTGCGAAGGCTAAAGCTTTGAAGAAGTTCGTTGAGCCGCTGATTACAAGATCTAAAGATGACACTACTAACTCACGTCGTGTTGTATTTAGCAATCTTCAGGACAAATATGCTGTAACTGAACTGTTCAAAGAAATCTCTGTAAAAGTTGCTGATCGTCCGGGTGGTTACACTCGTATTATCAAGACTGGTCACCGTTTGGGTGATAACGCTGAAATGTGTTTCATCGAATTGGTTGACTACAACGAGAACATGGCTAAGACAGCTGCCAAGAAAGCTACTCGTACTCGTCGTTCTAAGAAATCAGCTGCAACTGCAGAAGCACCGGCTGCTGAAGCTGCTGCAACTGAAGCTACTACAGAGGAAGCCCCTAAAGCTGAATAATTCTGTAACATGCTATATACTTAAAAGGCTATGCGTTTGCATAGCCTTTTTTATGCTCTATTGGGATTGAAAAACATCAAGGTCTTGGGAAAACATTGTCAATAAAAAAGGCTCGTGAAATCAGATTTAAACCTGCTTCACGAGCTTTTTATGTGATTACCTTGATAATCTTTTGTGAGATTATGCTTCTTGCATTTTGGCTTTGAATGCTAAGGCGTACATGCGCATTTGTTTTACCATGGCAAGCAGACCATTACTGCGGGTTGGTGAGAGGTGTTCTTTCAGTCCAATCTTCTCGATGAAGTAAAGGTCAGATTCCAGAATTTCGTCAGGTGTGTGTCCAGATACCACCTGAATAAGTAAAGATATGATACCTTTTACGATTAATGCGTCGCTCTCTGCCTGAAATACCACTTTGCCGTCTACCAGATCAGCTTGTAACCAAACGCGGCTCTGACAGCCGTCAATCAGGTTCTGCTCGGTTTTATATTTCGGGTCAAGCGGCTGCTGGTCATTACCCAAATCAATCAGTAGCTGATATTTGTCCATCCAATCGTCGAAGTCGCTGAATTCTTCGATCACTTCGTCCTGGAGTTCATTGATAGTTTTCATTGCGGTAGTGTTTAATTATTTTTCGTTATAAATTACCCCCATCACCGTTTGTCCTACGGCTTGAAGAGTGGCTTTGTCAATATTCTCTAAGCTGTCGTCCAGTGTGTGCCAGGTCGGGTTAAAACCGGTGTTACTTTGCGTATCGTAGTGAATAATATCTACGCACGGAATCTGGCGGTACTGGTTTACATACACATGGTCGTCGGTAACCTGACCTCCGTCTTCCTTGATGAAGTAATTGCTGTAACCCAGATGGTCAGCCATTTTCCAGATTTTCTTCATGGCATTGTTCGCCGTCTGCTTGGAGAACGCTTCGTAGTAGAATGTGGCATTCTTTCCGCCTACCATATCAAGCAAGATACCAAACCGAGCCTTGTAATCAGGTACGTGAGGAATGCGGCCCCAGTATTGCGAACCCAGACACCAGGTATCTGGTTTGTAAGTACCTTCGTAGAAATCCGGTGTGCCGTAATCTTCTGAATCGAAGAATATCAGGTCGATACCGATTTGTGGTGCCTGTTGTTGGATCTGGCGGGCAATTTCGAGCAATACACCTACACCACTGGCACCATCGTTGGCTCCATCTATCGGTTTCTGGTGATTAGACTTTTCATCCTGGTCAGCGTATGGACGGCTATCCCAATGCGCACACAGCATCACTCGCTTTTTGTTTTCCGGCTGGTAAGCCCCGATGATGTTGCGCGATTTCAGGATGGTACCATTGTATGCCACCAAATCTGCATGCTGGTTGTACACCTTCGCACCGAATTTCTCCAGTTGTGCGGCCAGGTAATCGCCGCATCTCCGGTGAGCTTCCGTATTAGGAACACGAGGTCCGAATTGCACCTGTGCGGCAATGTAAGCGTATGCACTATCCGCATTGAATGCCGGTGCCTGCACTATAGCCGCTTCAGATTCTTCTATTTGCTGGCTGTTCTTCTGACTGTTCCCGCAAGAGATGAAGGCCCCTCCTGTCATTAAAGCAGTTACTGCCAGCAGATTCTTTATTGAAATCATAATTCATTTGTTTTGATTGTGGTGCAAAGGTAAACTTATTTTTGTACACGCCTTGCAACGGCAATCGGGTTTTAAACTTTATTTGTAGGAGCCATTCTCCTGCACTTGCTGCATGACACGTAAGAAGTTACCTCCCCAAATGCGCCGGATGTCTTCCTCGCTGTACCGTTCATGAAGCAACTGACGAGTCAGATTGATTATTTCCGAAGAGTCATTGCATCCGATAATACCTCCGTCACCGTCAAAGTCACTGCCGATTCCCACATGTTCGATACCCATCACGTTCACCATGTGATTCAGGTGTTCGATGGCATCCAAGATGTGAGCCGGACGCTCCTTACGGAGGAAGCCGCTATATAAGCATACCTGTACCACGCCTCCCTTGCGGGCTATGGCACGAAGCTGGTCGTCGGTCAGGTTACGGGGATGGTCGCAGAGCGCACGGCTGGAAGAATGCGAACAAACCACCGGTTGGCTGCTGATGTCCAGTGTCTCGTAGAATGTCCGTTCTCCACTGTGTGACAAATCTACCATCATTCCCAGGCGGTTCATCTCCTGAATAACCTGCTCCCCAAACGGAGTAACTCCCAAGTTTTCTTCATTGTAGCGTGCAGAACCACAGATGTCATTGTTTCCATTGTGGCAGAGCGTCATATACACTACTCCCCGTTTCCGGAAATGTGCTACCCGGCTTAAATCCTTTCCGATGGCATATCCGTTTTCAATGCCCAACATAATGGCCTTCTTTCCTTCCCGTTTCAGACGGTATAAGTCGTTGGGGGAATAAGCGATGTCTACAGCCGTACAGTTCATAGCTACCATCTCCTCAATCTCATTCAGCAGACGGTCTGCCTTGGCCGTTGTAGCCAGCAGTGCCTCGTCCGTACGTTCCTTCTGTTCCAGGTAAGCCACCATGATGGTCGCATCCTGTCGCCCCTCCGTCATTTTATGTAAGTCCACTTTTATTTTGGAGTCCCGTGCATGGAAGCGGATGTGCTGGTCGAAGAACATCGGAGTATCGCAGTGTGTGTCGAGAATCAGCAGACGCTCATGCAGCTTCTTGGCCTTCTGGAATGAACCAGCTTCACGGATGAGCCATCCGAACAACGGCATCATACACTTGTCCTGATTCAGAATGAAACATTCCGGATGCCACTGTACCCCTATAATAGATTTGTATTCTGTGCTTTCTATTGCCTCTATTACTCCATCGGGTGCCGTAGCCGATACACGGAAACCCGGAGCAGCTTCTTTCACGGCCTGATGGTGGAAAGAATTTACAGCTACCTCCTTGGCGTTTAAGATACGTGCCAACAGACTGCCTTCTGCTAACTCTACCCTGTGCGATGGGAAACTCCGTTCCAAATCCTGACTGTGCTTAATGGATGGTGTATCCTTCTGTGCATAGATGTCCTGATAGAGTGTGCCTCCCAATGCCGCATTGATGACCTGCATCCCTCGGCAGATACCTAATATCGGAATCTGTCGGTTGGCAGCCAAACGCGTCAGAAGCAGTTCCTGGCGGTCGCGGTACGGATTGATGCTGTGAAGTTCCCGGATAGGATCTTCGTGCAGGAATAACGGATTCAAGTCGCCTCCTCCGGTGAGCAACAGTCCGTCAAGCTGCTCAAGCGTATTAATCAGCAAGTTCGTATCCTCGTAAGGAGGAATGATTACCGGCACCCCTCCGGCCTGAATGATAGACTGATAATACCCCGGAGCCAATGTCAGATTACCGTCGCTGAAGTTCCCGGTAAGTCCGATAAGCGGTGCTTCCTTATGATTGGGGAAGCAGCTGTGAATACCTTCGTCGAGGGCCTGCATATCGAAAGAAAAATTTGTTTTCATGTGTTCCTTCTTTATTTACCAAGTAAGGCAAATATAGAGAGAACTTGCGAATTACGTGCACAAGAAAAGAAGGAATAAAGTAAATAATTGACAAAAGAGATAGAGTCTCATAAAAAAGGGAATACAATACCTTCTAAAAAAGGAGCTCGTATTCCCCGTTCATGTGTATAAGGTAATGTGTTATCAGTCGAAATTCTGTATGGTCTCTTTGCGGATTTCCTTACCGTACTGGCTGTACACAATCGTAAATAAAGTCTGGTTGTCAATCTTAGCTGCGTTTATGCAAGGCAGGCTAAGTTTTACACTTTCATACGGTGAAAGCGTTTTCACTTGTCCTTCTGCCAGTTTTACTCCATTGACCAGTACGGTCAGGTCTGTTTCTTCTGAGGTAGACAAACCGAAATTCTTCACTTCCAGTTTCAATTGCTTGTCATACGCCATAGGATATGCCGCCGACAGGCATGCCGGATGATAATTAACGTAAGGCAGTCGGGCATAGCCGTACAGCAATTCTCCTTTTTTCGTCTTTCCGAGCAGTTTGGGAGCAAATTCATCTTTTCTGATGGTATTGTTTCTGCCATCGAATACGATAATCAGGTCCTTGCCCGAAGCGATACGTTTGACAGCCTTGCATCCCTTTCCGTAATTTACGTCCGAGGAGCTTCCGAATCTCAGCGATTTCATGTCGAAATCCTTGAAGTCAACTCCTTCCTCCGCTTTCACCAGTACCTTGATTTCCTTGGTCTGGGCGGTAATCGTATCTTCGTTCAGGACAGACAAGCGCAATCCTTTGTTCAGAGGGATGCATATATTCTTTGAACTGTGCCGATCGTTGGGATGGTCTTCCCATTTGATGGTATCGATAACGGCAAAGTTGGCCTGAATGGGGCGTCCGTATTCATCCTGAAACACTTTCATACGCTCATACTTAAACCAGTTTTCCTTGTAACCATCCTTGTGAGCAGCTATTCCGGGAGTATAAGCTTCGCCTTCCTCCGTAATCCAGTGGATACCGTCGATGGAGCGCTGGTAGTAGGCGATTCTTCCCAGCCAGTCGTTGACGATAAGGTGATATTGCAAGCTGTCTTTCCAGATAACCGGGTCCTCAAATTCCCCGTTTACGTCCGGATACACACTTCTGTCACTTACCTGTTGATAGGGAGAGATACCATTTTCACTGATCCACACACCTCCTCCGCGGCATACCATCAGATAAGAACCGTCACTTCTTCTGGCAAAAGTCAGGTTAGACAGCCCCTCAATGATTTTTCTGTTTCTCTTGTCGAAGGTGAAATGACTGTACGTCCACGGCCCATTCAGGCTGTCTGCAATGTAATATCCGTCGATAACGTACACCACGGGACGTCCGTCTTTTAGTATAAATGCTTCTGGATTATGTCCCTTCCCAATCGTGTCACAGATGGTATAAGGTCCGCTTAAACGCTCACTTGTCGTATGGAATACGGTAGATTGCGGCCATGTCATGTGGCCTTTGGGCGAGTTTTCCGCCCATCCGCAGACAAAGAGATGGTATTTATTGTCCTTGTCTTTAAGAATGTTTCCTCCCCAGAAAGAAAGTTCCGGATTCTCAATCCCGTTGTCAACGTACCGGAGACGTACCGAGTCAGTTCCCCACACATTTTCGCCGGACTTCCCGTCGGGCATAGGCAGGAACCGGTCTTTAAACCGCCCTCCATCAATAAGGTGCTTCCATTCGGCGGGCAATGTACGTTCTGTGATTTGAGCGTTTACACCCAGGCTGAGCAATAAGGTTAAAAAGCAGAATATATTTTTCATGGTAAGTATTATGTATAATTTCTTGCAAAAGTAGGTATATCTCCTTGCACGATTGTAGCATATAATACGTACTTCGTAGGATTTTATCGACAAATTGACGTTGGGAGGATTTTTCCTCCTCCGGCTCTATAGCATTAATTAGCATCCTAAATAGATATTTATTCAAATTATTTTCTCATATTTGTTTAAAATCTAATGATATGGAACTGATTCGAACCCTTTCTCAGATGGTCAACTGCCTGCGTTCGCGCGGCATACGACGGAAAGTGGCGGTGGTCTGCCCGAACGATCCGCACACGGAATATGTCATTATCCGTAGCCTGAGAGAGGAGATTGCCGAATATCTGCTGGTCACAGATTCTGCTCACTTGAAAGAAGCGCTCGATTTGCGGGCAGCTTCTCCCGACTTTGTACGCATTTACGAGGCTGGAACACCGGATGAAGCGGCTGCGCTGGCTGTGCAACTGGTGCGCACGGGCGAGGCGGAAGTCTGATGAAGGGACTTATCAACACCGACAACCTGCTGCGTGCAGTCCTGAAAAAAGGAGAGGGACTGTTACCCGAAGGAGGGGTGCTGAGCCATGTGGCCGTGGCGCAGGTTCCTTTGTATCATAAACTGCTGTTTTTCTCGGATGCGGCAGTAATTCCTCGTCCTACTTTGGAACAATACCGTTCAATGATTGCCAACGACCTGGCTTTGTGTCGTACGTTGGGATGCGAAGAACCCCGGGTGGCACTGATACACTGCACGGAGAAAATCAACGAGAAATTTCCTCATACCCTGAGCTACGTGGAACTGAAAAAAGAAGCGCAGGAAGGCCGTTTCGGAAAAGTCTTTATCGACGGGCCGATGGATGCCAAGACCGCCTGCGACAAGCACAGCGGGAGATAAAAGGACTTTCCTCGCCAGTGGTAGGCAATGCAGATATTCTGATTTTCCCTAATATAGAATCGGGCAATACGTTTTACAAAACCCTGTCTCTGTTTGGCGATGCGAATATGGCAGGTATGCTGACCGGTACCATTGCACCGGTAGTAGTGCCTTCGCGGAGTGACTCCGGAAACTCCAAATACTACAGTCTGGTACTGGCATGTCTGGCAGGGACACGAAAAGAATAAAACTAGACCTTATGAAGATACTTGTCATCAACCCGGGCTCCACTTCTACGAAGCTGGCAGTCTACGAGAATGAGAATCCTATCTGGCGTGAAAGCATTGCGCATCCTTCCAAGGAGTTGGCCGACTTTCACCATATCAATGAACAATATGAGTACCGTCGCAAGTGTGTGCACGATACGCTGGAGAAGGCTGGCATTCCGCTTGTCTTTGATGCCGTGATTGCCCGTGGAGGCTTGTTGAAACCCACTCCCGGTGGAGTATACCAGATTAACGAGCGAATCAAGCATGATTTATGGCATGCCGATATGGAACACGCATCGAATCTGGCGGCCTGGATTGCCGATGAGATTGCGCATTGTGCCGGTTGTCCTTCTTATCTGGCCGATCCGGTGGTGACTGATGAGCTGCGCGATTTGGCCCGTTTTTCCGGAATTCCTGAACTGCCGCGCATCTCCATTTTCCATGCACTGAACAGTCGGGCTGTTTCCCGCAGTTATGCAGCCCGTATCGGACGAAAGTATGAAGAACTAAATCTGATTGTAGCCCATTTGGGAGGAGGCATCTCGGTCAGTGCCCATCATTATGGGAAGGTGGTCGATGTCAATAATGCTTTGAATGGAGAGGGGCCTTTCAGTCCGGAGCGGGCAGGAACGTTGCCGGCCCGGCAGTTGGTAGATATGTGTTTCAGCGGGAAATATACCTATGCCGAAATCCGTAAGATGATAAACGGTCGGGGAGGTCTGGTGGCTCATTTGGGTACTACTGATGTGCAGAGTATTATCCGTTGGGCACATGCCGGAGCCGAAAAGCATAAGCTGGTGCTGGATGCTATGCTTTATACGGTAGCCAAGCAGGTCGGTGCCATGCACATCGCACTTCACGGACAGACTGATGCTGTGATTCTGACGGGAGGTATCGCTTTCAATGACTATTGCATCCAGGGGTTGCGTGAATGGCTGGAAGGCCTGGTTCCGATTGTGGTAATTCCCGGTGAGGATGAAATGGGAGCATTGGCATGAATGCCTTGGGGGTGCTGCGAGGAGAATTGACGTTGCAGGAGTATGCGCCGGAAACTTCATCGGATTGATTTGATTACTATCTGTATAATATGACAGTGATTCAGGATTAATTTGATTTGTCGGCAGAATTAATTGAAGTTCGGGTAAGTATTTTTTGAAATCCCTTTGTATATTCTCTGTTCCACAGTGCGGGATTTGTATTTCACAGTGTGAAATATGTATCCCACACTGTGGTTTTTGTATCCCACAGTGTGAAACAGAGAATTTGTCTTGACGTTTGAAAGAAAATTATCTTGGTTTGAATATTTTTAATGCGTTTGTAATGATATTGTTAGCTTTTAGAGTGAAGCAACTTTTATATAGGATAGACGTTTGCAAGCGGTTATTATTCGTATTTCAGAGCCTCATAACTTTTTTCTATTGAACACTTACTGCCACAAAAACGTCTCATAGGTGTATATTCATATTTTGCATATCCTTGGTGAAAGGGTAAATTAGGTGCTATATATCAGCATAGATTTTTTGTTATGTTTATCTGCCTTTGCATGATTCGGTAAGAATTCATATCTTTGTTTTCGTGTCTGTTTCATCTCTTTATCTTGTGTAACATGAAAAAGTACTTTCTTCTCATCCTATACATGCTTGTGTCGGCAATACAGGGATTGTACGGGCAGCAAATGTCTTACCTCCAATTAGACCGTATTCCTTTACAAGCCGATGCTTCAACTATCAGTTGTATTTTGCAAGATCAAAGTGGTCTTATTTGGATGGGGTCGAATGCTGGCTTGCTTAGTTATGACGGATATACCATACAATCTCACTTTGAATACGGAAAAAACAGTAACGTACGTATCTATTGCGGTGTTGTTGCAGGAGACTCTATCTTTCTTGGAGCAGACAACGGATTATTGATATATAATTACAAGACTGACCATTACGTTACTGCTGAAGTCTCTTTCCCAAACGATGTGCGTAGTCTTGCTTTCTACAAAAATAACCTTTGGATAGGAACATTAAACGGACTTTACCGATATACGCTTAATACACACGAACTGAAAGCTTTTACGCCCTATAACAGCCGTCTTCCCCATGTTGCTGTTTACTCACTATTGCATACGTCTGATGGAGAACTGTATATCGGGACCTATGACGGGGTATGTCGGTTGGATGAAACTGGTAATGATTTCTACCTCATCGGTATTCCTGCTGCTCGACGCGAAAAGAATTTTTTTGCCAATATAATGCTGGAGGATAAAGAGCGTAAATGTTTATGGATAGGAACAGAAGGCGAGTTGATTTGTCTGCGATACGGACGGGCAGAAAGTATTCCTCTCTTTCAGGACAATTCGGTGAAATCACTGGCTTTTGATGTCGATAGAAACTTACTGATAGGAACAGATAACGGACTATACATTTATAATCCTGCTACCGGAAAACATAACCATTTGTTCCACGATTCACGTAATAGTCACTCGCTATCAAATAATATCGTTTGGAGTATCTTTTCTGACAAAGATTCTAACATCTGGTTGGGTACAGATAATGGCGTATCCCTTGCCCGCAATACTCATCCTTATTTATTCATACCTGTATGGCAACTGACGCACAGTAGTGAGGGAAATTTATTCCATTCCATTTTCCGCGACAGTAAAGGTAATTACTGGCTGGGAGGTACAGACGGATTATTATTCGTAGAGCGCGGCTTGATAAATAGTAATCCGAAAACACGATGGTATAAGATGAACAAAAAAGATTACCCATTATCCCATAACCGTATACGCCATATTTATGAAGACCGAACAGGTAATTTATGGATTGCCACAGACGGTGGCATAGAGCGGTATGATGAATCGACTCAACAATTCATTCCATATACAATCGTTGACCGGACGCGTTCGTATAACGCGAATTGGGCTTACTATATGTTTGAAGACCTTGACGGGAATTTCTGGATAAGCACTTGTCTGGGCGGACTTTTTGTTATCCGGAAAGATAAATTGTTACATTCCGCATCGGGTTATTGTGTGGCCGACAAGAACTATACGACCCAAGACGGACTGAAAAGTATGTTTATCAACCAAGTGGTAGAAGACCGTAGCGGCAACGTGTGGATTATGTTATATAATAACGGGATTCAGAAACTGAATCCGAAGAGTGGGAAATTCACCGCATTCCGCCTGCCAAGAACAAATGAAGAAATCACTACCGATTTTCTGATGAGCGACAGCGAAGGATATCTTTGGGCAGGATGCCACAATAAAGTGTTGCGTATCAATCCCGTCACGGAGACAGTCACGGAAATCAATTTGAACCAGAAGAATTGTAATATTCTTTCCATGGCAGAAGTTGAAAGCAGCATTTGGGTTTCTACAACCAAAGGATTATGGGGAATTGACAAAAAGAACAATGCGGTATCACGCATCCCTGTCGGTGACCAGATGTTTACATGCGTCTGCTACGATAAGACTGACCGGCGTGTATTTTTGGGAGGTTATGATGGTATCGGGCTGTGTACTCCTTCGGCCGCTAGCAAAGCAGCAAAGTATCTTCCTGTCCACATCACTGCAATAACAGCCAACAACCAAAAGATAACTACCGACAGCAGTGTGCGGTACACACAAAACATCGAATTAAGTTACAAAGAAAATAATCTGTCGTTCGAATTTTCTGATTACTCGTATGACCATATAAAGAAAGGTAACTTTGTATATAAATTAGAAGGATTGGACAAGGATTGGCATCAGGTGGACGAACGTTCTAACCGCATTTCCTATACCAATATTCCTCACGGTAAATATACCCTGTTCATACGGCATGCCGGGGACAGACAAAAAACTGCTTCCATGCTTTCGGTTACCATTCTTTCGCCGTGGTATCAAACTTTGTGGGCAAAAATGGCTTATTTCCTTATTATCGGAGGATTGGTCGGATGGATAATCAACTTTTTCATGGTAAAAAACCGTCTGAAACTGGAACAGATGGAAAAACGCCAGATAATGGAACAGTCGCAGCAAAAATTAGATTTCTTATCAAATATTTCCCACGACCTGAAAAACCCGATCAGCATGATTGTCACTCCGATAAGCAAATTACTGATTGATGTGAAAGACTATCATCAAAAATCAATGTTGGAAGTGGTTTACCGAAATGCGGTCAGTCTGAATGAAATGATTCATAAGCTGTTGGAATTTAACCGTATAGACCGGAAAGAAGACTCTATGCTTATCGTGTCGCGTATCGAACTGGTTTCGTTTGTCAAGAACATATATGCCGTTTATAAAGAAGCGGATGTGGAAGAAAAATATCAATGGAATCTTTCCTGCAACACCAATTCTTTGTTTATGGACATGGATGTCATCAAACTTAAGTCAATAATAAACAACCTGCTTTCGAATGCAACTAAATATACGCCGCGGGGCGGCACTATCAGTATTGTAATTGAATATCATGAAGATTTGCAGGCTGTAAGCATCCGTATCGCTGACACCGGAATAGGCATTGCCGAAAATGAGCTGCCTTATGTCTTCCAGCGTTTTTATCAGTCTTCACGCACTAAACAGCAATACGAAGGCACCGGAATCGGACTTTACCTGGTAAAAACTTATACGGAACTACATCACGGAAAAGTTGAAGTAGCATCAACTATCCAAAAAGGAACAACTTTCACCGTGACTTTTCCCGTAGATGAATCGCTCAACTTGTCCGTATCCTCAACCCAGGAGCCGGAAACCAGAGAAGAAGCAGATAGCCACGAACTCAAGCCGTTGATTCTGATTGTAGATGACAATCCGGAAATGCGCAATGTCATCCAAACCATCCTGCTGATGGTTACCGGTGTGTATTCGCAGCCAATGGGAAAGAAGGGCTGGAGGTTGTAAACAACCAGCAGCCCGACTTAATTATTTCCGACTTGATGATGCCCGTCATGGACGGCATTGAAATGAGTCGCATATTAAAGAAAAACCTGACTACTGCCGTGATTCCTATCATCATGCTGACCGCAAAAGATGATAAACAAACAGAACGCAAGAGCTTGCAGTCGCAGATAGATGCTTTCATCGCCAAACCTTTCGATGCTGAGATTCTTTACTTCAAAGTTTCCCAGCTGTTGCATAACAGGGTTGCCTACGAAACGAAGGCACGGATGGAAAAGATTTCTTCCCCTAAGCCAATTGAAGAAATAGCCTCGCAGGACGAAAAGTTTTTGACAGCTATAACCCAGCTTATCGAGGACCATATATCTGACTCCGACTTGAATGTCAATGCGCTTTGCAATCTTTCCGGTGTAGGAAGCAAACAAATCTACCGGAAAGTAAAACAGCTCACGGGCATGTCTCCGGTGGAATATATCAAATCCATCCGAATGAAGAAAGCCGCAATGCTGTTACAGCAGCGGAAATTTACCGTATCGGAGATCATGTACATGGTAGGTTATTCTAATGCGTCTTATTTCTCGAAATGTTTTCAGGGAGTATTTGGTAAAACCCCCAAACAATACGCTTCAGAAGACTGAAAAAAGCTGTTTTACAACAGTTGTCCGATTTCTTTTGTTATATGTCCGATATATTTCTTTGAAGTAGCAGGTTGTATTCTACCTTTGCCACGAACAAAAAAACATAATACGTAACATGAAAAACAACATTTTTAATCTGCTGAAAGTGTTCCTGTTCTTTCTGATAATAACAGGAGGCGGAAACACAATCACACTTTCCGCGCAACAAAGCGGAAAAAGAATCATTACCGGACAAGTCATCGATGATGAAAATCAAGAACCTCTTATCGGAGTCAGTGTATTGGTAGTAGGTACCACAACCGGGACTATCACCGATTTCGATGGAAACTACTCAGTAGAACTTCCGGCAGGAAGCAAGCAACTTCAATTTTCGTACATCGGATACGCTTCTCAAACAGTAAATGTGTCTGCCAACGTATTAAACATTCGACTGAAATCGGATACAGAAATGCTGAGCGACGTGGTAGTCATCGGTTACGGTACACAGCGTAAAAGCGATTTGACCGGCTCGGTTACCAACGTGTCGAGCGAAGATTTCAATACGGGACTGGTCAGCTCGCCGGAGCAGCTTATCAATGGGAAAATCTCCGGTGTACAGATTATGTCGAACAGTGGTTCGCCTACGGCAGGTAGTACCATCCGTGTACGTGGAGGTGCTTCGCTGAACGCCAGCAACGACCCGCTTATCGTGCTGGATGGTGTGCCATTGGAACAAGGAGGTATCAGCGGAAACGATGGAAACTTCCTCAGTCTGATTAATCCGAATGACATTGAAAGCATGACCATTCTGAAAGATGCTTCTTCTACGGCAATCTATGGCTCACGTGCTTCAAATGGTGTTATCATCATCACTACTAAAAAAGGGAACTCCGACAAGTTGAAAGTAACGTTCAGTACAACCAATTCCATTCAGACCCGCACAAGAATGGCAGACATGCTGAGCTATGACCAGTTTGTAAACGTAGTAAAAACGCAAGGAAGTGCTGCCCAGCAAGCTTTATTGGGAACGGCAAACACCGACTGGAACGACCAGGTTTATCATAACGCTTTCGGAACAGATAACAACCTGAGTTTGGCAGGACGTATCGCCCCGAACTGGCCAATCCGCGTATCGGTAGGTTATTATAACCAGGATGGTTTGCTTAAAACAGACAATGCCGAACGCTTTACTGGTAGCCTTTCGTTGTCTCCGTCTTTTTTTGATGACCATCTGAAATTGACTATCAATGCCAAAGGTTCGCTCAATAAGAACCAGTTTGCCAACACTTCGGCCATCTGGGGAGCTTCTACCATGAATCCCACTATACCTGTTTATTCTGGGACTGACGCATTTGGAGGCTTTACAGAAGCCATTACGGGCGATGGGAGTCCGGTGACGGGCGGAGTAAGGAATCCGGTTGGTTTACTGGAACAACGCGATGCTCATAGCAAGGTAGTCCGTTTTATCGGTAACTTCGATGTTGACTACCGTTTGCATTTCTTCCCTGACTTGAAACTCCATGCCACATTGGGATACGACTATGCCGAAGGAAAAGGATCGGAATACGTATCGCCCGAAGCTGCTCAATATTATACTACCGGGGGATATTATTATCCGTATGGACCGCAGAAAAACGAGAACAGGCTGCTGACCCTGTATGCTAACTACAATAAGTTTGTTGATACCCTCAACAGCAGTTTCGATGCAACCGTAGGATATGATTACCAATATTGGAAATCCGCCACTCCGGCTACTACACAAATGAATGCCGCCGGAGAAATACAAACTCAATACAGGACATCCGACCAACGTCATGTGTTGCTTTCGTACTACGGACGTCTGAATTATTCTTACGGTTCGCGCTATATGCTGACGGCTACTGTTCGCCGTGATGCCACCTCCCGCTTTGCACAATCGCAGCGCTGGGGTACATTCCCTTCTGTTGCTTTAGGATGGAGAGTTACGGAAGAATCGTTTATGAAAGACCAACAAGTATTAAGTAACCTGAAACTGCGTGCAAGTTATGGAGTCACTGGCCAGCAAGACGGTATTGGCAATTATAATTACCTGCCTGTTTATACCATCAGCCAAGATGGGGCACAAGGTATCGTAGGAGGTACTCCTATTTATACATACCGCCCGGAAGCATACGTATCAGACTTGAAATGGGAAACAACTACCTCGTGGAACTTTGGATTCGACTTTGGTTTCTTGAAAGACCGCATCACGGGTAGCTTGGATTATTATACTCGGAAAACAAAAGATTTGATTGCCACGGTTCCTGCCGCCGCAGGTTCTACGTTCGACCGCAACATCACAACCAATGTCGGTAACGTAGACAGCCAAGGTATTGAATTGTCTTTAAACGCTACACCGGTTCAAACCAAAGATTTAACATGGGATGTCAGCTTTAATATGACTTGGCAGAAAATGAAGGTTAAGAATTTGTCGATTGTGGAAGGAGGACAAGCTACCAACACACAAGTAGGGCCGGCGGTAGACGGACAATATGTGCAAACCCTTTCCGAAGGATATGAACCCTATATGTTTTATGTATATAAGCAGCTGTACGATGAAAAAACCGGAAAGCCTATTGAAGGTGTTTATGCCGATTTAAACAATGACGGTACTATCAACGAAGGCGACTTATACCGCTACCATTCGCCTGCCCCGGATTTTATCATGGGATTAAGTACTTCACTACAATGGAAACGATGGAACCTGGGCATGAGTTTCCGTGCCAATATCGGTAACTATGTTTACAATGGCATGGCTATGACTACCGGAGCCTTTGAAACAATGAGCTACAATGCTTATCAGTTGAACAATCTTTCAACCAGCTATCTGGAAACCGGATTCCAGACCCGCCAGCATTTATCCGACCATTACGTTGAAAATGCTTCTTTCTTAAAGATGGACAATCTTACATTGGGTTATAACTTCGGAGAAATCTTCAAGGGATGCAACCTCAATGTCAGTGCGATGGTTCAAAACGTATTCTGTATCACCAGATACAGTGGCGTAGACCCGGAAGTACCTAATGGTGTGGACAATACGTTTTATCCGCGTCCGCGTACTTATTCTTTGAATATCGGACTTAATTTTTAATCTTCAATCCAGTACCAAGCTATGAAACGAATATTATATACAGCAATGATTTGCTGCGGATGTTTTCTTACTCCTTCCTGCGTAGGAGATTTGGATCAGTTCCCGCATACGGAAATCACTTCCGAAAATATTTATAACAGTGCAGAAGTTATTATCAGGTATTAGCAAAATTATATACGGCAATGGTCACTACCGGCAGGAACAGAACGGCAGTCAAGACCTCTCAAGCAACAAAGGATTCGATTACATGCGCTGTTATTTTAACCTGCAAGAAGTCGGTACCGATGAAGTGGCCTATACATGGTTATCCGGTGAAACGCTGAGCGACATCAGCAACCTCTCTTGGGATGCTACCGATGTATGGGTTTCGGATATGTACTATCGTATCTATTATAACATTGCGCTTTGTAATGAGTTTCTCCGTCATACTACAGACGATGCAATCGCTGCATTCGACGGACAAACACAGTCTACCCTGCGTACATATCGTGCGGAAGCCCGTTTCCTCCGCGCACTGTTTTATTACCACGCACTCGACTTTTTCCATGATATTCCATTTGTCTCTGAAAACGACCCTGTGGGCAGTTACATTCCCCCACGCTATACAGCCCAACAGATTTTCGATTTTATTGAGACGGAATTAAATGAAATTACAGGAACAGAGAACGGATTGCTGAACCGCGACGAATGCCCTTACGGACGTGCTTCGAAAGGAGCGGCTTACACGCTGCTGGCAAGAATGTATCTGAACGCTGAAACCTATATCGGCGAGGCTCGCTATACTGAATGTATCACTGCTTGTAACCATGCCATCGAACAAGGCTATACGCTGGAACAGGATTATGCCAAGCTGTTTAATGCTGATAACGATAAACGTACCAACGAAATTATTTTTACACTTCCTGTTGATGCTACCACTACTGTTTCATGGGGAGCTTCCACGTATGTGGTATGTGCGGCGGTACCTGCCGGCATGGCACAAAACTCAGTCGGAGTAGCCAGCGGATGGGGGTCTATGAGAATGCGCGGTGCTGCCTCTGCCCAATTCAATAATGACCCCAGAGGTATGTTTATCACCGAAGGGCAAACCCTCAATATTACAGACATGACTAACGAGAAGGAAGGTTATGTGGTAACTAAATGGTCAAACGTAACCGATGCGGGAGAAACGGCATCCAATACGGCACAATCGGGTGTGAATACGGACTTCCCGTTATTCCGTCTGGCAGATGTTTACTTGATGTATGCCGAAGCTACGGCACGGGGCGGGCAAGGAGGCAGCATGGATCAGGCTTACAAGTATGTAAACGAACTGAGGGACCGTGTGGGAGCTGAACCGATTCCGAACTGGGCTGCCATGACCAATGACAATTGTATCTTTTTCCTTGCCGAACGCTTGCGCGAACTGTATTGGGAAGGCACACGGCGTACTGACTTGATTCGCTTTAACCGTTTTACTTCTAATACATACGTATGGGAGTGGAAAGGAGGAACACTGGCAGGAACAGGGGTAGACAGCAAATATAACATTTATCCTATTCCGTCTACCGAACTGACTGCCAATCCGAATTTATATAATGAGAACTATTAATACTTAAACTCTTTTGTTATGAAAACGATAAAAAGCCTGTTTGCCGTATTGTTCGCATTGCTTGCTTTTTCGGCTTGCGAGAAAGATGGCGACAAAATATATTTGCAGAGCCTGGAAAGCAATAACTTAATGGCTACCACCGACAGGGTTGAACTGAATGCTGACTTGGCTCAAGAGATAGTGGTTTCACTGGCGTGGACAGACCGCACGATTCAGATAAGTGACCCTGCGGTAGGAACAACTGTCACCGTTACAACCTATGTGGAAGCATCGCTGTCGGAGGATTTTTCTACCACCGTCAGCAAGACTGCAACGACTTCACTTTCCATCGCATTCACAGGGCTGGAACTGAACTCATTAGCAAGCGAGATTGGAGCTGTTACGGGACGGAATAATAAGATTTATTTCCGTCTGGCAGGAACTACCGGAACAAATATTCCTCCGGTATACAGCAATGTGGTAAGTATCGATGTCACACCATACAAAATGGATATGAACACCGGTACTGTCATCCTGTCAAATGATCAGACGGAGAATTTGGGTGAAACAGGTGTTACTTTTTACTCACCGGATGCGACGGTATATACAGCGGATTTATCTCTATACCTGAAGCATGGTATCATATCCTTCTTAAAGAAGGAGACGGCTCGATATGGGGAACATCAGGAAGCGAAGGGGCATTCCATCTTACAGACGACCCGAACAACTCGCTCCAGAATATGTGGTTTCCTGGAACAGCTGGATGTTACTATGTTATCGTCAATACGCAAGCGGCAGAATGGAGTGCGCTTCATATCAGTTCGCTCTCTGTCAGCGGACTGACAAGCGAAAGCATCGACCTTACGTTAGACCAAGCCACAAACCAATGGGTTGCCACATTTACTGCCGACGCTGCCGGAAGCCGCACGATAACCATCAACGGGCAGGGAGAACAGTATAATGTGGAAACCGGAGACGGCTCGGGCACAGCCACCGGCATTGCGTTTGCCGCCGATGGAGAGCATGTCGCTTTAGCCGAAACTGCCGGAAACATTACGGTTGATGTGCCGCAGGCAGGAGAATGTACCGTCCGACTGAATCTGTATGATCCGACAAACTGCACGGTCAGCGTAGAGGCAGGAGCAGCCGAACTGCCGGGCGGAGGAGACTCCGGTGAAGAGACTCCCGTCACGCTTCCCGAATCGCTCGACGTGGTTTCTTATTCTACCGGTTCCGAAGTCATCCTGACTACACTCTACCTACCGGCAGCGAAAGCGGTGTGTACACAGGCACTTATTCCGGAGAAGTAAGAGACCAAATCAACATCGTAGACCGGACGAACTCGGTATGGTATGGATGCGACCCGGATGAAAACTCGCAACTGTCTTCACAAGACGACAAATGGAATATATGGTTCGACGGAACCGGAGCGGTTACCCTTACCGTTGACCTTACTAACATGACTTGGAATTACACAGCAAATTAAAAAACGAAACAACCATGAAAAAGATAAAAAACTGGTGGATGGGCTTACTCCTATTGGCGGGGGTTGCCATCACTTCCTGCAACGACGATGATAAACCGGTATTCCCCGAAATTCCGGAAGAGACATACGATATGACGGGATTTGCCCGCGGTGCCGATGTAAGCTGGCTGACCGAAATGGAAGCTAACGGAAGGAAATTTTATGATGCCGACGGAAAAGAACGGGAATGTATGTCTCTGCTCCGCGAACTTGGGATGAATGCTATCCGTTTACGTGTGTGGGTGAATCCTGTCGACGGCTGGTGTAACCAAGCCGACGTAGTTGCCAAAGCATGGCGGGCACATAACTTGGGATACCGGCTGATGATTGATTTTCATTACAGTGATACATGGGCGGATCCGGGAAATCAAACCAAACCGGCGGCTTGGGAGGATTATTCGTTTGATGAACTGCGTCAGGCTGTCGCCAACCATACGACTGAAGTATTGACTACGCTTAAAAATCAAGGTATCGACGTGGAATGGGTACAAGTAGGAAACGAAACCAGCAACGGCATGTTGTTTGACGAAGGCAAGGCAAGCACGGATATGGCAAACTTTGCGGCATTGGTCAATTCGGGTTACGATGCTGTAAAAACGGTTTATCCTGAAGCTCAGGTTATTGTTCATTTAGACCGGGGTAACGAGTTGACGCATTATGCATGGATATTTAATGGCTTGCAAGGGAACGGAGCGAAATGGGATATTATCGGAATGTCGCTTTATCCGGGCGAAGACCCTGATGAAAACAATGGACTGGCTGAATGGAGTCCGGTAGATGAAAACGGGCAGACATGGAAGGCACAAAACGATGCTTGCATTGCCAATATGCAATCGCTTATCAGTACGTATCATACCCAAATCATGGTTTGCGAGATAGGTATCCCGTGGAACTACGAACAAGCTGAAGCCTTTTATTCCGATTTCATGACCAAAGCTAAACAGGTAGAGGGATGCTTGGGGGTATTTGTTTGGGAACCGGAATGTTATGGAGGATGGAACGGATACCAAAAGGGCTTATTTGATGACAGCGGAAAACCTACTGCCTCACTGAATGCTTTCGCTCGTAACTAAAATTTGTTATCAGGAGGGGAGTAGTGAAAAGACTTCCCTCCTGAATAGATTATTCAAATCTAACTATTCAAAAACCAACAATATGAAACATACAAACCTATTTAAACTCATCTTCTTCTTTGTATGTGTTATCACGTCGGGCTCTGTATGGGCACAACGCAGCGAGCAACTGTTAGAAAAAGGATGGCGGTTCACAAAAGGAGACGTGAAAGGGGCCGAGACTCCCGGATTTGATGATTCGGAGTGGGAGGCTGTTACGATTCCTCACGACTGGGCTATCTTTGGTCCGTTCGACCGCAGCCATGATTTACAGAACGTAGCTGTTACCCAGAATTTTGAAACGGAGGCTTCGGTGAAAACCGGACGGACGGGCGGATTGCCATACGTGGGTGTAGGCTGGTATCGTACTACTTTCCATGCACCTGCCGGCAAACAGATTACGCTGATGTTCGACGGCGCGATGAGCGAAGCCCGTATCTACGTAAATGGAAAAGAAATAGGCTTTTGGCCTGGGGATATAATTCTTTCTATTTTGATGTAACACCGTATGTCAATAAAGATGGACAAGCAAACACGCTGGCAGTACGCTTGGAAAACCGTCCGCAGTCTTCGCGCTGGTATCCCGGAGCCGGACTTTACCGGAATGTGCATGTCATTGCTACAGACGACATACACGTACCCGTTTGGGGTACGAAACTGACTACCCCACACGTAAGTGTTGATTATGCTTCGGTAAAATTACTTACAACGGTAGCAAATGCCGACAATAAAGATGTCCGTATCGTAACCGAGATTGTTTCGCCCGAAGGAAAGATAGTTGCCGCCAAAGACAATACGCGCAAAATCACTAACGGAATGTCTTTCGAACAAAACTTTCTGGTAAATTCCCCGATGTTGTGGTCGCCCGAAAGTCCTTCATTGTACAAAGCCGTTTCTAAAGTCTATGCAGACAACCGGCTTGTTGATGAATATACCACCCGTTTCGGCATTCGCAGTCTGGAGTTTGTAGCCGACAAAGGATTTTTTCTGAACGGCAAGCACCGCAAATTTCAAGGAGTATGCAATCATCACGATTTAGGGCCGTTGGGAGCGGCTATCAATGTATCTGCCTTGCGCCATCAGCTGATTTTACTGAAAGACATGGGATGTGATGCCATCCGTACCGGACATACCATGCCTGCCCCTGAGCTGGTGGAACTTTGCGACGAGATGGGTATCATGCTGATGGTTGAATCGTTCGATGAATGGGATATAGCCAAGTGTGAGAACGGATACCACCGCTTTTTCAATGAATGGGCGGAAAAAGACATTGTAAACATGGTTCGCCATTACCGCAACAATCCCAGCGTGGTGATGTGGAGCATCGGCAACGAGGTTCCTACCCAATGGAACCAGAAGGTTGCAAAGTTGCTGCATTCTTACAGGAAATTTGCCATCGAGAAGATTCTACACGTCCTGTCACTTGCGGCATGGATCAGGTTTTGAGTGTGTTAGACAATGGATTTGCTGCCTTGTTGGATGTTCCCGGTTTCAATTATCGTACCCACCTCTATACGGAAGCATATAACCGCCTGCCGCAAAATATCGTGCTGGGTTCAGAAACCGCTTCTACGGTCAGCTCGCGTGGAGTATATAAGTTCCCGGTCGTTAAACGCCACACAGCGATGTATGACGACCACCAGTCTACCGGATATGATTTGGAATATTGTTCATGGAGTAATGTACCCGATGAAGATTTTGCATTAGCTGATGATTATCCGTGGACAATCGGGCAGTTCGTATGGACCGGCTTCGATTATCTGGCGAACCCTCGCCTTACGATACTGATGCTTGGCCCAGTCACAGCTCATTGTTCGGTATCATTGATTTGGCAAGCTTGCCTAAAGATCGTTATTACTTATATCGTAGCATCTGGAATAAACAGTCGCCTACATTATATATATTGCCCCACTGGACTTGGCATGGGAGAGAAGGAAAAAATACGCCTGTGTTTGTTTATACCAGCTATCCCGAAGCCGAACTTTTTGTCAACGGAAAAAGTTATGGCAGGCAGTGCAAACTTACGGTCGAGGAAAGCAGGGCATTACAGGGAAAAGATTCGCTCTGGCTGCAACGCCGCTACCGCCTGATGTGGACAGACGTGGTTTACGAGCCGGGCGAAGTAAGAGTAGTGGCTTATGACGAAGCAGGAAAAGCGGTGGCAGAACAGACAGTCCGTACTGCCGGAAAGCCGCATCATATCGAACTTTCCACCCCTCACCATACACTAAATGCCGATGGAAAAGAGCTTGCTTATGTAACCTTGCGCATCGTAGATAAAGACGGCAATCTCTGTCCTACCGACGGGCGCTTGGTTAACTTTAGGGTAAAAGGAGCCGGAACTTACCGTGCTTCAGCCAATGGCGACCCCACTTGCCTCGATCTTTTCCATCTGCCCCGGATGCACGTTTTTAACGGAATGTTGACGGTTATCCTCCAGGCGGGCGAAGAAGCCGGCACATTGGAACTGCAAGCTACAGCTAAAGGCGTAAAAAGCGGAAGTATCCGGATTAACGTGAAACCTGTAAAATAACTGGGTATGAAGAAGATAATATATCTTGCGTGGATGGCTCTTTGTTCCTTCCACGCGTATGGACAAACAGACACTACGTTCTACAAAGGTGCCGACATCAGTTGGACTACCCAACTCGAAGCAGAAGGGCACCGGTTTTATAATCAGAAAGGCGAAGAACGTGAATGTACTGCCTGATGAAAGAATTAGGGCTTAACGCCATCCGTCTGCGCGTGTGGGTAGACCCTGAAGACGGATGGAGCAGCAAGGAAGATATGCTTACACTGGCTAAGCGCGCTCAAGCAAACGACATGGAGCTGATGGTAGACTTTCATTATAGCGATTTTTGGGCAGACCCTGCACATCAAACCATTCCACGTGCTTGGCAGAACCTGTCGTTCGAAGATTTGAAGGTAGCTGTGGCCACACATACACGCGATGTCTTGTTGCTACTTAAAAATAGCGGCATCAACCTCGCTGGGTACAGGTGGGCAACGAAACCAGCGACGGTTTCCTTTGGGAGGTGGGACGCGCCAGCACTAATATGCCGCAATATGCTGCCTTGACCACTGCAGGTTATGATGCCGTAAAAGATATTTTCCCGGAAACGACTGTCATCGTCCACCTTGACAACGGGTTTAACAACGAATTGTATAATTATATCTTTGACGGACTGAAGGCTAACGGAGGGAAATGGGACATGATAGGTATGTCGCTTTATCCGTACTGGTCGATTATGTACAAACACGTTAAAAATGCTGATGAAGCGATAACGCGGTGTATGGATAATATTCGTCGGATGAGCCGAAAATATAACTGCCCCGTCATGATTGTTGAAACGGGAATGGAGTCGGCAAAACCGGAAGAAGGGAAAGCGCAGCTTGCCCGTATCATCCGCCAAGCCGTATGGAAACCGAAGGAAAATGCCGGGGTGTGTTTTATTGGGAACCCGAATGTAAACCCACTCCTTACGTATTGGGTGCATTTACTGCCGATGGACACCCTACCGCCATTATGGAAGCCTTTACGGAAAATTAGTGAGTGTAAGAGTTTGAAAAGCCTTTTTTTATTGCATTCTATTTTTTCATAAGGTAATTTTCAATTACGTTTAATTATTAGGCTCAGTCCTTCATGGAGCATATCATGGCTTCATTACTATGTCTGTAAAAACGGGTTCTGGAAGTTGTCATATTGCTTCTAGAACCCGTTTTCTTACTGCTCGTATTCTTTCTTCCGCTTCGGATTCATCGGGAACCAGCCTTTCAGTACGCGTTCGCGCTGTTCGAAGACCTCCTTGATGGTCCAGAAAGAAGAGAATGAGAAAACTCCCAACAGGGTCGACAGCAGAATCTGACTTACCAGTATGTAATCGATAACCTATATTTCAGTAATTTATCTTATTATGGACAGAAGGCGGCTGGAGCATTGAAATAAATTTTTTATGGTATATTCAAATCAGTTATAATTTGAGAAAGAAATATTTATTGTTTCATTTAATTGATTAATTTTGTGTTCATACGATAGATTTGAATTTGGTTTAACTTATAGTTATTGTATCTAGAATGAAGAAATTCTTGATTTCGTTGTTTCTGCTTTTTTTTGCTATTGTTTCTATGGCAGATGAGATGCCTATGTTGTTATCAGAGCTTGATAAAGCAATTAAAGAACGTCCTTTGTATATAAAGAAGCGTTTGGAATACTTGGAGCGTTTGAATAAAATGTTAGATAATTCAGAAACTAATGAACAACGTTATCATATATTAGGAGAGTTATATTCTGGATATTCTTCTTTTAATGCTGACTCTTCATTGCATGTGGCTCGTGCTATTTATGAAGTTGCTCAACGTATCCAGAATGAGGATTACCAGATAAATGCTTTAATGAATATGGCGGAGATTTCTGGAGTTGCTGGTATGTTTAAAGAATCTCTGGATTTGATGAAAAAGGTTAATCGGGAACGGTTGCCTGATTATTTGCGACCTTATTATTATCATGTTTATCGTACTGTTTATGGGAATATGGCTGATTATACGGTTTCTGTTGCCCAAAAAGGCCAATATAATAGATTAACGGATTCTTATAGAGATTCTATTTTGCTGGTAAATAATCAGGAGTCTGTTACTTATCAAATTGTTAAGGCTGATCGTTATAATGTTCATGGTCAATGTAAGGAAGCTATTGCAATGCTTGAAGATTATACTAATAAACATAAAATGGAAGTTCATGATGAGGCTATACTTTATTATACATTATCAAACTCTTATTCTTTAATTGGAGATAAAGAGAACCAGAAACGCTGTTTGTTGCTTTCTGCTATAGCTGATATGAAATCGGGAGTTAGAGAATATGCTTCCTTGAGAGAACTGGCTGTGTTACTTTATCAAGAGGGAGACCTCGATCGTGCTTATTCTTATTTGAAACTTTGTATGGAAGATGCAGCTATGTGTAATGCCCGTTTACGGATTATAGAAACCTTGAAAATATTTCCGGTGATAAATGAGGCTTATCATTTAGAAAAAGCAAGGCGGCAGCATAAGTTACAAATAATGTTTATTTGTATTTGTATCTTGTCATTTATTTTATTGGGAGGAGTTTATTATATGTATTACCAGATGAAACGTCTGGCGGTAGCACGACGTCAAGTAATAGATGCGAACCGGAAATTACAGGATTTAAACAATGACTTGTGCCTGTCAAATGCTAAGTTGAAGGAGTTGAATCACGCATTGAGTGAGAATACTTATTTAAAGGAGATTTACATAGGACGTTATCTTGATCAATGCTCAACGTATATTGAGAAGTTGGATGAATACCGTAAAAGTTTAGCTAAGTTAGCTGCGGTTGGAAAGGTTGAGGAATTGTATCATCAGTTGAAGTCTTCTCGACTGGTTGATAAAGAATTAAAAGATTTTTATGCGAGTTTTGATGATACCTTTTTGTTGTTGTTTCCGACTTTTGTTGATGATTTTAATAAACTATTAATTGAAAGTGAAAAAGTTCATTTAAAGCCGAATGAACGGCTTAATACAGAGTTGCGTATTTTTGCATTGATTCGGTTAGGTATTACAGATAGTGTAAAAATAGCTCAGTTCCTTCGTTATTCGGTTACTACCATTTATAATTATCGAACTAAGGCACGGAATAAGGCGGCTTGCAATCGGGATGAATTTGAAAAATATGTCATGCAAATTGGTAGTTTAGAGCAGTAGCGTCTTGCTTTTCATTTATTGGATTACTACTTTTTTGACATTGGAATCATTCTCTAATATTATAATAATCAGAATGTTATGATTATTTGAGTATCTTAAGTTACTACTTTTTATACTTGGTTGCCTTGAAGCTTTTATATTAGCATAATACTTTTGCATTGTTGGAAAAAGATGTAGTAATATTACATCTAATTTATTAATTAAAAGTCTAATTTATGCAAAACAACACTTCAAGGTTTCTACAAAAGAAGCGAGCGCTTTCTCTTTTAGGAGGGCTATTTATTACAGCGAGTGTATTTGGTCAGAATCTTACGGTAACAGGTACTGTAAAGGATGTTACAGGAGAACCTGTTATTGGGGCAAATGTTATCCAGGAAGGAACGTCGAATGGTTCTATAACGGATATTGATGGAAAATTCTCTTTAAGTATTCCTAAAGGATCGGTTTTGGTGATTTCTTATATAGGATACGCAAGTCAGAATGTAACAGTGACAGGTAACCAGCCGCTTGTTATTACTTTGAAAGATGACACGGAACTATTGGACGAGGTAGTTGTTGTGGGATATGGTACGATGAAAAAGAGTGACCTGACAGGAGCAGTAGGTTCTGTCGGAGCGAAGGATATGAAGAACTCTCCAATATCTAACGTAGGTCAGGCACTGCAAGGTAAAGTTGCAGGATTGCAGATTATAGATAGTGGTAAGCCCGGAGATAATGTTACTATTCGAGTACGTGGTATTGGTTCTATCAATGATAGTAATCCGTTGATAGTAATTGATGGAGTACCTACAGATTTAGGACTTAATTCTATCAATATGGCAGATGTCGAGCGTGTTGATGTTCTAAAAGATGCTTCTGCCACAGCTATTTATGGTTCTCGCGGTGCTAATGGTGTAGTAATGGTTACTACGAGAAAGGGAGAAAGTGGGAAAGGTAAGCTTTCTTTCAGTGCTAATTGGGCTGTACAGAATGTTACGAATCAACCAGAGATGTTGAATGCGAGCCAGTATGCAGCTTATAGCAATGATATGCTTTCTGCGGCTGGGCAAACAACAAATCCTTTGTGGGCAGATCCTTCTTCATTGACTTCAAGTACTGATTGGCTTGATGAAATGTTCCGTACAGGACTATCACAAAATTATACAGTTAGTTACTCTGGAGGGAATGAAAAGTCTCATTATTATGTTTCTGGTGGATTTTTAGAGCAAAAAGGTGTGGTAGAGAGCGTTAAATATCGCCGTTTTACGTTTCAAGCCAACACGGACTCTCAGGTTTTGAATTGGTTGAAGTTCTCAAATAACCTGACATTTTCTACTGATACTAAAACTTCAGGAAGCTATGATGTGGCAGGTGCAATGAAGGCACTTCCTACACAGCCAGTTAAAACAGATGAGGGTGACTGGAGCTATCCTGGTTATCCGGACTACGACAATCGTTCACAGGCTAACTGGTACGGAACGATGCGTAATCCTATTGGGCCTATATACAATGATAGCAAGCGGACGGATGGATATAATTTCTTGGCTAATATTTCAGCAGAAATAAAGTTTTGTGACTGGTTGCAATTTAAGTCAACATTTGGCTATGATGCTAAATTTTGGTTTAATGAGGACCTATATCCAAAGTATGACTGGACTGCTTCTGGAGAAGCTGGTGAAACAAGTAAGTACCAAAGTAGTGATAAATCTTTTACTTACTTGTGGGATAACTATTTTACTTTTAATAAAGATTTTGGAAAGCACCATTTAGATGCTATGGTAGGTAGTTCTGCACAGTGGAATAAATATAATTACATGAATGGTAATGTATCTGGCTTTTTATTTAATGAATTTAGTCAGTTGACCAATGCGAAGGAAATAACAAGCTTGACGGGTTCCATGAGCGAATGGGCTTTACTTTCGTATATGGCTCGTGTCAACTATTCATTTGATGATAAATACTTAGTTACGGCAACTGTACGACGTGATGGTTCTTCACGTTTTGGAGAAAATAATCGTTGGGGTACATTCCCTTCTATGTCATTAGCATGGCGTATATCCAAAGAATCTTGGTTTCCACAAAGTGAGGTCGTGTCCGATTTAAAATTACGTGCAGGATATGGAGTAACTGGTAATCAGGCTTCAATTGGTAATTATGATTTTGCAGCATTGTTTGATATCCGTAAATATGCTTTTGGAGGGGAGGTTGTCGATGCGTTGACTACAACAAGTTTGTATAATCCTGATATCCGTTGGGAGGCTATTCATCAGGCCAATATCGGAGTTGACTTAAGTTTGTTTAATTCGCGTGTAAACCTATCTTTGGATGCTTATGTAAAGAATACAAAGGATATGTTAGTTTCAGCTTCAGTTCCTATTACTGCCGGATTTGATGAAACAGTCTCAAGTTGTCAGACTAATGCTGGAAAGGTCCGTAATAAAGGTGTTGAGTTGGCTTTACATACTTATAACTTTGTTGGAGGGGATTTTAACTGGGATACTAGTTTGAATTTGACTTATAATACCAATGAGATTGTAGATTTAAATAGCAACATACCGATGTTCCGTAATGAGATTGCCGGTGAAAATGTAATTCGTTTGGCTAATGGATTTCCGATAAATACTTTTTATGGGTATGTGACTGATGGTATTTTCCAAAATTGGGAGGAAGTTAATTCACATGCATTCCAAAGTACGGAAACTAGTCCGGGTGATATTCGTTTTAAAGATTTGAATAATGATGGAAAAATTAATGAAGATGACCGTACTGTTATCGGTAATCCATCTCCTAAGTGGATATTCTCAATGAATAATAACCTGAGTTATAAAGGATTTGATTTGTCTATTTATTTGCAGGGAGTGAGTGGAAATGATATTTTTAATGCAAATAATATAACGAATGAGGGAATGGCTGGGGCTGCGAACCAGACTACGGCAGTTTTGAACCGTTGGACAGGGGAAGGAACAAGTTATGTTATGCCTCGTGCGGTACTGAATGACCCGGCCAAGAATAATCGTGTTTCTGACCGTTGGGTTGAGGACGGCTCTTATTTGCGTATAAAGAATATTACGTTAGGATATAATTTCCCCAAAAAATGGATAAAGAAGTTAACCTTGGAGAATGCACGTCTGTTTGTTTCTTGCGATAATGTGGCTACTATTACTGGATATTCTGGTTTTGACCCAGAAGTAGATATTAATGGGATAGATAATAATCGTTATCCTATTTCACGAACTCTTAGTTTAGGAGTCAACTTTAATTTCTAATCTGAAAAAACAATTATTATGAAACATATTACTTATATAATATTGGCATCTGCTTTGCTGACTTGTTCTTCTTGCAGTGATTTTTTGGAAAAGTATCCTAAGGATTCTCCTAGTACTACTATTCCTGTGAGCGATGATTTGGCTGTAGCTATGACTAACGGATGTTATCAGTCTTTACAGTCTATGAATCTTTATAATCAGCGTATCTGGAGTATGGATATTTGTGCCGGTGATAGCGAAGCGGGGGGAGATCCTTCTACAGGTACTGATGGGGTTGAAACAAAAGAAGTTGCTAATTTCTATGCAACTCCAAGTAATAATCTTGCAGTTGGATTATGGAGAGGAGGATATACTGGTATCGGTAATTGCAATACAGCCATTCAGTCTTTATCAGCTAATGCGGATAATATTTCTCCGGAAATATTGACCCGTTCTTTGGGTGAGGCTTATTTTTTACGTGCGCATTATTATTTTATCTTGGTTCGTTGTTTTGGAGGAGTTCCTATTCGTACAGAACCGGCTAAAGTTAGTGACCCTAAAGACATTGCCCGTAATACAGCAACAGAAGTCTATGACCTGATTATAAAAGATTGTAAGGAGGCTATAGAACGCTTACCTCAAAAAAATGAGTTAGCTCCAGCTGACTTAGGACGTGCTACTAAGGATGCCGCTTGCACTCAGTTAGCAAAAGTTTATTTGACTCTTGCTTCATACGGTAATACCTATGCATCTTTAGCACCCGAAGAAGGATTTTATCAAGCAGTTGTTGATTTATGTGATGAGATCGCTACGATGGGATATGATTTGGCAGCTTGTGATTATGCTTCTTTATGGAATGAGAATTTAATTAAAAATAAGAATAGTGCAGAATCTATTTTTGAAATACAATATTCTGGAGAGAATGCAGGAACGGGCGGTTTTTGGGAAAATGATGGACAGGCATCCTGGTGTTCAACATTTATGGGCCTCGTAACTCTGGATTTACTTATGGCTCTTATGGGTGGAATCAACCTACTGATGAATTCTTTGAATCGTATGAAGAAGGTGATAAACGTAAAGAGATTACCGTATTTTATGAAGGATGTCCGGATTTTGATGGAAAGTCCTATAAGGCAAGTTATGCTTTTATGACTGGGCGTAATGTGCGTAAATTTATTATTCCTATTTCTTTAAATTTATATCAGAATGCAGAGACAAGTCCTCAGAACTTTATAGCTTACCGTTATGCGGATGTATTATTGATGAAGGCGGAGGCTTTGAATGAATTGGGTGAAACGGTTCAGGCGCAAACTCCATTGAATATAGTACGACGTCGCGCCGGATTAGGAGACTTTCTGTCAACTAATAAGGAGGAAATGAAGGAGAAAATCATTCATGAGCGCCGGATGGAACTTGCATTCGAAGGTCATCGCTGGTTTGATTTAATCCGTATTGATGGGGGAGATTATGCCTTGAAGTTCTTTAATTCTATTGGCAAGGTAAATGCAACTAAAGACCGTATGTTACTACCTATTCCACAAGTAGAAATGGATGCGAATGCATTGATGGTACAAAACCCCGTTATTAATAACTTAAACTTATAGATTATGAGAGTTCAAAATATATTTTTTTATTTATCCGTATTGCTTTGTTGTGTTTTTACGTTAAGTTCTTGTTCAGAGGATTTGACTGAAACAAATAAAGGCTATGATGTGCTGACATTGACTGCTGATAAGGAGGTGATTAATCTTAATGAAAATGATGCAGCTTTGACAGCTCTAACATTAAAGTGGACTAGTGGTACAAATTATGGGGCAGGAGCGCGGTTGAATTATAAGTTGGAGCTGCGGGAGAAAGGAAGTACTGAACCAACAGAACCATTGTTAAATAAGCGATTTAATGATCAGGAACTTTCTTATGCTTTTACAGTTAGAGAATTAAATGATTATTTGCATGCTGCTGGAATTAGTTTGACATACGGTGAAACAGTGGAAGTTGAAGCAACTGTGATTGCAGAGGTCGTTGGTTATGAAGACTATGAGCAGAATTCTTCTGTTTCTTTTAAAGTGACTACTTATGAACCGGTTTCTGAGACATTATATATTTGTGGTGATGCGACGGAAGGTGGATGGAATGTAGAACAAATGGGAGTGTGCAGTCTGGTTGATAACCAGCAACCTGGTATTTTTAATATTACTGCAACATTGACCGAGGGTAAGGATTTTAAGTTCTTTACTCAAATGGACTTTTCTTCTATTGCTTATGTTTGTGCTCCTGATGGAGAACAAATATTAAGTGATGGTATGACCACAAATATTATTCAAAAAGTTGATGATACGGTAGATGACTTGAAATTTCAGGTAACAGAAACCGGAACCTATAAGCTTACGATTGATTTGTTGAATAATACTCTGAATATAGTCAAGAGTACTCCAGCGGCTCCAGCTTTTAATACTTTGTATTTTGTCGGTAGCTTTACTGATTGGACTTTTAAACCGATGAAGCAAGATCCTGTGAATCCGTTCGTATTTTTATATGGTGATGTATTTACATGGACTCCTGATGGTGAGTTTAAGTTTGGAACCAAGGATGGAAGTTGGGATAATATGTATATGGCAACTCAAGATAAAGCTCCGTATACGGATACTAATGTAAAATTGGGTGGTACAGATCAGAAATGGGTTTTGAAAGAAGAAGAATGCGGAAAGGCTTATAAGATTCGTTTGGACATAACAACAGGCCAGGAAAAAATGGTGATGGCTCCTTTTGAACCTTATACGGAAATTTCTTTGATAGGTGATGCTACTCCTGCAGATTGGACTTTGCCTTCTTCTGCTCCAATGACAAAGATGGACGAATATACTTATCAGTGGACTGGAAATCTGACAGCAGGTGAAATTAAGTTTACCTGTGATAACCAGTCTGATTGGATGGGAGCTTGGTTTATGGCTGTAGAAAATGGTCTTACATTTGAAGCAGGTGAATATGATATGTACTGGATTGATAAAACGAATCCAGATTATGGTTATGGAAGCTTAGATAATAAATGGGTTGTGACTGATCCGGGTAATTATACGATTACTTTGAATCAAGCTACAGAAAAACTCGTAGTTAAGAAGAATTGATTAATTTAGAATTGTTTATCATGAAAAAAATAATTTACTTGGCAGGAATTTTTCTCCTTTTTACTGCATGTAAGAACGATGACGGAGCAGGAATGGCAAATTTGGAATATGAAGGAGGGGAAGTTTCTGTTAAAATAGAGGAAGGAACTGGTATTTCTTTATTTACGGATAAAGCTTGTTATGCACCAGGAGAAACAGTAAGTTTTGGTATTTTAGGTGACATTCCGTCGAACGCAAAAATTCGTTATCGTCATTTGGATGAAGTAATTGAAGAACAACCTTTGGCTGGTTCGTCATGGACGTGGACTCTTCCAACTGTAGATTTTACAGGTTATATGGTTGATATTTATGCATCATCGGATGATAAGGAAGTAATTTACGGAACAATTGCGGTTGATGCTTCTAGCGATTGGAAACGATTTCCTAGGTATGGATTTGTGGCAGAGTTTGGTCAGAAATCGGATGAAGATATAAAGGATGAGATGTCTTATTTGAGCCGTTGCCACATTAATGGTGTACAATTCCAAGACTGGCATAATAAGCATCATTGGCCTTTAGGAAGTACTCGTGATGGACAGATTATGCCTGTGTATAAGGATATTGCCAATCGTGATGTATATACGGAAACTGTGGAAAAGTATATTGAGGTGCAGCATGCTTTGGGGATGAAGTCCATTTTATAATCTTGTTTGGTGTCTTTGGATGGTGCGAATTTGGATGGTGTGAAAGATAGCTGGGGGCTTTTCAAAGATTATAAGGCAAAAACGCGTGATTGCATGAATTGCCTGATAGTTGGAAAAGTAATATTTATTTGACAGATCCGGGGAATAAGGCATGGCAGGACTATTTGATACAACGTAATACAGACGTATATAATCATTTTGCTTTTGATGGTTATCAGATAGACCAGTTGGGAAACAGAGGAACCGTATTTAATGTATATGGTAAGGAAGTTGATTTGCCACAAGGCTATGCGTCATTTATAAAGGCAATGAAGCAGGCACATCCAGATAAGAGGTTGATTATGAATGCTGTCAGCCGCTATGGTGCAGAACAGATAGCCAAAACAGGAAAGGTCGATTTTTTGTATAATGAGGTATGGGGTAAAGATAATGACCGTACTGAGGCGAAATTTAGTCATCTGAAAACAATTATAGATGAGAATAATGAATACTCTGGCAATCAGTTGAATACCGTATTTGCAGCCTATATGAACTATTGGTTGGCTGAAAATGTAGGTGAATTTAATGCTCCAGGGGTTTTGTTGACTGATGCGGTGATGTTTGCATTGGGAGGCTCACATCTGGAACTTGGCCCTCACATGTTGTGCAAGGAGTATTTCCCTAATGACAATTTGAAAATGACGGAGGCTTTAAAAAAGGATATAATTCATTATTATGATTTTATGACTGCTTATCAGAATGTGCTGCGTGATGGTGGTTCATTGACAACTAATGTCGATATTGTATCTGTTGACGGTAAATTTGAGGTGCAATCCTGGCCACCGGTTAAAGGAAAGTTATGTACGATAGGGCGTAGCCTGGAAAATCAGGATGTTATTCATTTGTTGAATTTATCACAAGCTGATAGTGATGAATGGCGTGATGATTATGGAACTATGCCGGAACCCAATACAATTGAAAACCCTTCCTTTAGTATTTGTCCTTCACGTTCTGTGAAAGGTCTTTGGATGGCATCACCTGATTATGCCGGAGGAGCCGTAATCCCAATTGCATTTAAGGTAAATGGGAACCGTTTAGAGTTTACTTTGCCTTCATTAAAATATTGGAACATGTTGGTTGTTGAATATAAATAAGAATAAAAAACAGTATGAAGCTAAAATTAATTATATCTGCATTATTATTTTCAGCATTAAATGTTGATGCTGATGTGGTAACATCACCTAATGGAATCGTTTCAATTGATTTCCAGTTAAAGAATGGGATACCTACTTATAAAGTAGATTACAAAGGTAAACCTGTAATTAAAGAAAGTAGATTAGGCCTGGAATTACGTGATGGAAAGAATTTGATGGATGGCTTTGAACAACTTAATGCTACTACATCTACTTTTGATGAAACTTGGCAGCCTGTATGGGGTGAGGTCAAAGAAATACGTAATCATTATAATGAACTTCTTGCAGAGTTGAAGCAGCCATCAACAGATCGTTATATGAATATTCGTTTTCGGGTATATGATGATGGGGTTGGATTCCGTTATGAATTTCCCCAGCAAAAAAATTTAGTTTATTTTGTAATAAAAGAGGAGCATAGTCAGTTTGCTATGACTGGTGATCATACGGCTTGGTGGATTCCTGGGGATTATGATACTCAGGAGTATGACTATACGGAGTCGAAGTTATCTGAAATACGTTCATTGTTGCCAAATGCAGTAACTTCCAATGCCTCTCAAACTGTATTTTCCCCAACAGGAGTGCAAACATCATTGCAGATGAAAACAGATGAGGGGTTGTATATTAATTTGCATGAAGCAGCTTTGGTTGATTATTCATGTATGCATTTAAATCTGGATGATAAAAATTTAGTCTTTGAGTCATGGCTTACTCCTGACGCCGAAGGCTTCAAAGGTCGCTTGCAGGCTCCGTGTCATTCTCCATGGCGTACAGTTATGGTCTCTGATGATGCACGTGATATTTTGTCATCTCATTTGATTTTGAATTTGAATGAGCCTTGTAAGCTCGAAGATACGTCTTGGATTAAACCTGTGAAATATATGGGTGTATGGTGGGAGATGATAACGGGGAAAGGCAGTTGGTCGTACACTAATTCATTGCCTTCGGTTCATTTGGATGATTGTGACTATAGCCAGTTGTCTCCTAATGGGACTCATTCTGCCAATAATGAGAATGTAAAACATTATATAGACTTGCAGCAAAACATGGGTTTGACCAGTTACTGGTGGAAGGCTGGAATATTGGATGGGAAGACTGGTTTGGTAATCAGAAAGATTATGTGTTTGATTTTCTGACACCTTATCCTGATTTTGATATTAGGATGTTTGAAATGAGTATGCTCATTCAAAGGGTATTAAGTTAATGATGCATCATGAAACATCTTCTTCTTCCAGAAACTATGAACGTCATTTGGAAGATGCGTATAAATTGATGAATAAATATGGTTATAATGCAGTGAAGAGTGGTTATGTCGGAAATATGCTTCCTTATGGCGAACATCATTATGGGCAATGGATGAATAATCATTATTTATATTGTGTTGTTGAGGCTGCCAAGCATAAAATAATGGTGAATGCTCACGAAGCAGTTCGTCCTACAGGACTTTGTCGTACATATCCTAATCTGATTGGAAATGAATCTGCACGTGGAACGGAGTATCAGGCTTTTGGTGGCAGTAAAACATTTCATACGACAGTCTTGCCTTTTACGAGACTTCAAGGAGGCCGATGGATTATACACCAGGTATTTTTGAAATGAATATTTCCAAATTAAATCCAAATAATAGCTCACACGTAAATGCTACATTGGCAAATCAATTAGCATTGTATGTAACGATGTATAGCCCTCTTCAGATGGCTGCAGATCTTCCAGAAAATTATGAGCGTTTTATGGATGCTTTTCAATTTATAAAAGATGTACCGGTTGATTGGGATAATAGTATTTATCTTGAAGCAGAACCAGGGAAATATGTAACTGTGGCTCGAAAAGAAAAAGGAACGAATAATTGGTTTATTGGTAGTGCTACAGGTGATGCTAATCATCAATCAGTTATTTCGCTTGATTTCTTGGAAAAAGGGAAGAATTATATAGCTACCATATATGCTGATACAAAAGATACTGATTATAAGTCAAATCCTCAATCATATCAGATTGTAAAAGGGCTCGTTAACTCTAAGAACAAACTAAAAATAAATACGGTAGAAGCAGGTGGATATGCTATAAGTCTATTTGAGGTTACAAATTCAGACGAAATGAAGGGGTTGAAAAAGCTATCTGTATCGCCTATAAAATAATATTTATTATAAAGGTTGATATAACTAATTAGAACTTTGATGTTAGCACCTCTGTGAGGTTAGATTTACAGAGGTGCTTATTCTTTTTTAGGATGAAGAACTTTACTCTATGTGATATAAATTAATTGAGTCTTGGATAGATTGTAAAGTTAGAGAATTATAATTATAAATCATAAGCCTATGTTTAGATATATTGTTGGATGGTTGTTTCTAGCTGTGTCAGTCGTAGCGCAAGCTGCAGTGCCTGTTTGTAAGTCATTTTCGCAACAAGGACGTGAAGTAACATTTCATTTGGATAATGGAGCAGCTTTTCAATTGAAATTGTGTGGGCAATCCGTAGTTCGGATATGGTATTCTCCAGATGGGAAATTACAACGGTTAAATTCTTCGTTTGCTGTTATTAATGAAGAATTGGAAGATGTGGGAGTAGTCAATGTGAATGAGGAAGCGTCTTGTTATGAGATTTTTACACCTGTATTGAGAATACGCGTTAATAAATCCCCCTTGAAACTCCAGGTTTTTGATAAATATCAAAAGCTTATTTTTAGTGATTATGGTGATGGCCGGACTTGTGAAGGTGAAAAGAAGGTGGAATATAAAATGATGAGGCGTGATGAGCATTTTTTTGGATTGGGAGAAAAAACCGGTAAATTAGATCGACGAGGGGAAACATATAAAATGTGGAATAGTGATCGGCCTTGCTATGGTGTAGCTGATGATCCTTTATATAAGAGTATTCCGTTTTTTATGAGTAATTATCGTTATGGTATATTTTTAGATAATACTTATAAAACAGAGTTTAAGTTTGGAACAGAGAGTCGAGATTATTATAGTTTTGAAGCTCCAGGTGGTGAAATGATATATTATTTCATGTTTGGCAAGGACTATAAGGAAATTATGGGACATTATATAGGACTGACAGGAAAGCCAATTATGCCGCCCAAATGGGCTTTGGGATTTGCTCAATGTCGTGGAATGCTCACTCGTGAGGATTTAACACGGGAGATTGCGACTGGATATAGAAAGCGTGGTATTCCTTGCGATATTATTTATCAAGATATTGGTTGGACTCAGAACTTGCAAGATTTTGAATGGCGTAAAGGTAATTATGAGAATCCTAAACAGATGCTGGCAGATTTGAAATCACAAGGTTTTAAGGTTGTAGTTTCACAAGATCCTGTTATTTCTCAATCTAATAAAAAACAGTGGCAGGAGGCTGATAGTCTTGGTTATTTTGTAACTGATTCAACAACAGGCAAAACTTATGATATGCCTTGGCCATGGGGTGGAAACTGTGGTGTGGTAGATTTTACAAAGCCTGAGGTAGCAGATTGGTGGGGAGCATATCAGCAAAAGCCTATAAATGACGGTATCAGTGGATTTTGGACGGATATGGGTGAGCCTGCTTGGAGTAATGAAGAGGATGTGGATCGTTTGGTGATGAAACATCATTTGGGAATGCATAGTGAGATTCACAATGTGTATGGGTTAACTTGGGACAAAGTTGTGAAAGAGCAGTTTGAAAAACGTAATCCCAATCGTCGTGTATTTCAAATGACTCGTGCTGCTTATGCAGGATTGCAGCGTTATACTTTTGGTTGGACTGGTGATAGTGGAAACTGTGACGATGTAACGCAGGGATGGGCGCAGATGGCTAATCAGATTCCTGTATTACTTTCTGCAGGATTAGGCTTGATACCTTTTACTACAACTGATATATCAGGATATTGTGGAGATATTAAAGATTATTCAGCAATGGCTGAACTTTATACACGTTGGGTACAGATGGGGGCTTTTAATCCGTTAAGTCGTATTCATCATGAAGGTAACAATGCAGTTGAACCATGGCTTTTTGGGGAAGAAGCAGAACAGAATGTGAAAAAGCTATAGAATTGAAATATTCATTGATTCCTTATATCTATACGTATGCTCGCGAAGCTCATGATGCAGGATTGCCAATTATGCGTCCAATGTTTCTTGAATATCCTTATGATGTGGAAACATTTGATACAGATGCACAGTTTATGTTTGGTAAAGAATTGCTTATAGCTCCAGTCGTAAAGAAAAATGCGAAAACCAAGAACTTGTATTTACCAGAGGGTAACTGGTTGAACTATAATGATAAAAGGACGCTTTACTCGGGAGAACAGTGGTTGACAGTGGATGCACCATTGTCATGTATCCCAATGTTTGTAAAGCAAGGATCAATCATTCCTACTATGCCAGTGATGAATTATATTGGTGAACATCCCGAATATCCTGTTATATTTGAAGTCTTTCCAGCAGTAGAAGGTCAGAGTGCTTCTTTCCTTTTGTATGAAGATGAAGGGACCGACTTGGGATATTTAAAAGACGAGTTCTTGAAGACTCCGATTAATGTGAAAACAACAGTTGAAGGGTTTGAAATTGCTATTTCCCCACGTGAGGGTAGTAACTACCAGTTACCATCTAAGCGGAATATGATTTTCCGATTTTATGTAGAAAAATCTCCTCAGAAAGTTGTGATTGCTGGGAAAAAACAAAAAAAAGTAAAGCCTGAAAAATTACATGACCAGGAAAATATATTTGCTGATGCTGTAATATGGAGTTATGACAAGGAAATGCAAATTTTAAATGTGCTTGTTCCTGATAGTGGGGAAGCGTTGGAGATGAGTATTATACAATAATATGTTGGTCGTAGATATGTATGTTTTGAGATTAGGAGTTATATAATAAAAATAGAATCAGAAAGAAAATCTAATATTCTTTCTGATTCTATTTTATTTGAAGTATAATTACTGTTCATATTCCTTCTTCCGCTTCGGATTCATCGGGAACCAGCCTTTCAGTACGCGTTCGCGCTGTTCGAAGACCTCCTTGATGGTCCAGAAAGAAGAGAATGAGAAAACTCCCAACAGGTCGACAGCAGAATCTGACTTACCAGTACGGAACCGATGAGGCCGGCGATGCCTAATAGCAGAAAAATCCACCAGCAGCGCGTTCCCAAATAATATTCCGCTTTGACTACTATCGGATGAAACAGACCGATAATCAGGAATGTGCAGATGCCAATGAGGATTCCTTCCCAATGAAGGCTGTCAATCCATTCCATTATTCGTCAGCGTCTTTACGGATGGGAATTTCTTTCTTGATGCTCTGTTCCAGTGAAATCAAGGTTTCCGTAGCAGTTACACCCGGAATTTCCTGAATCTTGGAGTTCAGCAAATCCATCAGATGCTCGTTATCGGTAGAATACAGCTTGGTCAGCATGGTGTACGGACCAGTGGTGAAATGGCATTCCACGATTTCCGGAATCTTCTTCAGTTCTGCCACTACGCTCTTGTACATAGAGCCTTTTTCCAGCTTGATTCCTACGTATGTGCAGGTGCTATATCCCAGGCTCTTGGGATTTACATGGTAGCCTGAACCGATAATTACGCCAAGGTCAATCAGGCGCTGAACGCGTTGGTGAATGGCAGCACGTGACACGCCACATTCTGCTGCAACATCTTTGAACGGGATTCTGGCATTCTGTGAGATGATTTCCAGAATCTGTTTGTCAAGTTTATCAATTTCTCCATATTACTAAATGGTTCTTGTTTTTATCATATTGTAAGCAAATGTAGAAAAACTTTTTATCTATATGCTATTTTGTCAAAAAAACGTGATTATTTTTGGCGAAAGAACAAATTGTGGGTAAATTGTGTAAGTCGTTCGGTCCTATTTGACTATCTTTGATTTCCCGAAGATAGGATACGGTTGGGAAGTAGAACCGAAAAACATGTTTTTCGTTCGTACTTCTCTCACCTTTTAGTATCTTTGTAAGACTTATTATTTATTAAACTCAAGAACTATGCATCCATTGGAATTGTTTAAGTTTTGTCCGGTATGTGGTTCTCCTCATTTTGAAATACATAATGAGAAGTCCAAGAAATGTGCGGACTGCGGGTTTGTGTATTATTTTAACTCAAGTGCGGCTACGGTGGCTTTTATCCTGAACGGAAAAGGGGAACTGCTGGTTTGCCGGCGGGGGAAGGAACCTGCCAAGGGCACGCTGGATTTGTCGGGCGGATTTATTGATATGTTCGAGACCGGCGAAGAAGGGGTAGCACGCGAGGTTAAAGAGGAAACGGGACTGGTGGTGACGGAAGCGAAATATCTGTTTTCCTTGCCCAACACATATCTGTACTCCGGTTTTCTGGTACATACACTCGACCAGTTCTTCTTGTGTCAGGTGGAAGATGACCATCTGATAAAAGCCATGGACGATGTGGCCGATGCATGGTGGATGCCGCTGGACAAAGTGAATCCGGATGATTTCGGGCTGGACTCTGTACGTAAGGGAGTCGCACGCTTTTTGGAAACCTGTCGGAACAAAAAATAAAAGGGATTATGGGTAAATATAAGAAATATATATGGATGGCGGGGCTGTGCTGTGCCTTGCCGTTGACGGTTTCCGGGCAGCAGGTGGAGCCGCTGACCGGGGCAGACCGTTTGTTCAACGAGGGACGGGAGCTGTTCTTGCGTCAGGATTATGCGGCAGCCCGACAGACCTTGGTGCGTTATACCGTCAGGCGGGGGAAAAGGCCTGGGCCGATGAAGTGGACTATATGCTGCTTGCACGGCCTATGAATTGAAAATGCCGGATTGCCGGGAAGTACTGTCGGATTACCTGGAAGCACATCCGGAGTCGCGTTACCGCAATCGGGTGCAGGCACTGATAGGGGCCAGCTATTTTTCGGAAGAGAAATACATGGAAACCATTGCTACGCTGAAGGGCTGTGACATTTCTCTTTTATCCGATGAAGAACGTGATGCCAGTGCCTTGCGTATGGGTACGTCGTACCTGAAAGTCGGTAAATTGCAGGATGCGGCTTTCTGGTTCGCTGTGTTGAAAGAGACGAGTAAGGACTTCCATAACGATGCGGTGTACAACCTGGCTTATATTGATTACGTACAGCAGAAATATGATACCGCCTTGCAGGGATTCCGTGAGGTGCAGGATGACCGGAAGTTCCGGAAACTGGCACCTTATTATATTGCCGACATTTACCTGATTCAGGGAAATTATGCACAGGCCCGAAAGGTGGCAGATGCTTATCTGGCTTTGTATCCGGAAGAGAAGCATGCCGCTCAGATGAGCCGTATCTCCGGTGAGGCGGCTTACGGACAGAAAGACTATGCGGCTGCTATCCAGTCGCTGGAACGCTACCACGAAGCGGAGGAGGTGCCTGCCGTCTGGCCATGTATAAGTTGGGTATGAGTTATTTTAATACGGGAGTCTATTCCAAGGCGTTGTCGCGTTTGGGTGAGGCAACCGGTGCGCAGGATGCGCTGGCTCAGAATGCTTACCTGCACATGGGATTGGCCGGACTGCAGTTGAAGGAACGCAATCAGGCGCGTATGGCGTTTGAGCAGGCTTCGCGCATGGATTTCGACCGTAGCATTCAGGAGCAGGCTTTGTTCAATTATGCACTCTGCATTCATGAAACGTCTTATTCTCCTTTTGCCGAGTCGGTAACGGTGTTCGAACGCTTCCTGAACGAATATCCCTCGTCGGTATATGCTGAAAAGGTGAACGATTACCTGGTAGAGGTGTATATGAACACCCGCAGCTATGAAGTGGCGTTGCGTTCTATCGAGAAAATCACGCATCCGAGTGCACGTATTCTGGAAGCGAAACAGAAACTGCTTTTCCGTATGGGAACACAGCTGTTTGCGCAGGCCGACTATCGGAATGCCATTGATTATTTTACCCGTTCTTTGCAGTTGGGCCAGTATAATCAGAAGACCAAGGCCGATGCCTATTATTGGCGCGGAGAATCGAAATACCGTCTGGAGCGTTATCCGGAGGCTGCCAATGACATGCGGCTGTATCTGGAGTTTGCTACCGACAAGAATTCACAGGAGTACGGACTGGCTCTTTACTGTTTGGGATACAGTCTGTTCAAGCAGAAACAATATAATTCCGCACGCGACTGGTTTGTCCGCTGTGTGCAGAACGGACGGACGCAGGAAGCTTCTGTAGCAGGCGACGCGTACAATCGTATCGGTGACTGCTATTTTTATGAGCGTCGTTTTGAAGAAGCCCGCCAGCAATATGCGCAGGCTGTCGTCACTTCTCCTTCGCTGGGAGATTATTCGTTGTTCCAGGAGGGTATTGTGAAAGGATTGCAGCGTGATTATGCCGGAAAGATTCAGGTGCTCAACAAATTGATTACGGATTATCCGTCGTCGGCTTATCTGGACGATGCCCTGTATGAACAGGGACGTGCCTTTGTGCAGATGGAGGATAGTGAGAATGCATCAAGCGTTACTCATTGCTGGTGCAGCGTTATCCGGAAAGTGAGCTTTCACGTAAGGCAGCTAATGAAATAGGTCTGCTTTATTATCAGAACGACCGCTACGAAGAAGCCATTGCGGCTTACAAGCAGGTCATTACGAAGTATCCGGGTAGTGCGGAGGCGCGCTTGGCACAGCGTGACTTGAAGTCCATCTATGTGGATTTGAATAAGGTGGATGACTATATGGCGTTTGCTTCTACGGTACCTGGTGGTGCGACCTTCAACGTGAGCGAGCGCGACTCTTTGACGTATACGGCAGCCGAACGTGCTTACATGCGTGGAGATATTGCCGGAGCAAAGACCAGTCTGACCCGCTATCTTCAGTCGTTCCCGCAAGGAGCTTTCAGTGTGGATGCGTCTTATTATTTAGGTTTGATTGATTATAACCAGAAGGATTATGCGGCAGCGTCAGCCCGTCTGGAAGAAGTGTTGCGCTTTTCCGGAAGCAAGTACGAAGGAAAGGCTTTGGCGCTTTGTGCCGATATGGCTTACAACCAGAAGGAATATGCCAAGGCATTGAACCTCTACAAGCGTTTGGCCGACCGCTCGGCTGTGCAGGAAGAGCGTCTGCAGGCTGAAGTGGGTGCCTTGCGAAGCGCTTGTGCGTTGGGCGACCGGGCTGAAACCGTGACGACGGCTTCGGCACTGCTCAAGCAGAGCAAGCTGACTCCGGAGGTACGTAGCGAGGCGTTGTATTTCCGTGCCAAGGCGTTGTTGGCAGAAGGGCAGAAGAAGTCAGTACTGGCCGACTTGACCGAACTGGCCAAGGATACGCGTAATGTGTACGGGGCAGAAGCCAAATACCTGGTGGCACAGACTTACTTCGATGAAGGAGAAACTGCCAAGGCAGAGAAGGAGGTGCTGGAATACATCGAAGTCAGCACACCGCATGCATACTGGCTGGCAAGAAGTTTCGTCCTGCTGTCGGATGTGTATGTGAAGCTGGACCGCAAGATGGAGGCTAAACAGTATTTGTTGTCTTTGCAGCAGAATTATCAGGCCGATGATGACATCGCCGGAATGATTGAAGTCGCCTGGAAAAACTTAAAAGTGTAAAGTAAGATGAAATACATAAGTACGATATTGGTTTGCGCCGGTCTGTGGCCCGCAGCTACGGTATGTGCGCAGAATGGAGGGGAGAAAGATTCTACACTGAACCGGACAGTGGTAGTGGAAAATCAGTACAACCCCGAGGTGATGGATGCCTTTAAGGTGAATGTCATGCCCGAGGTGGAGGAGCCGGCGGCTCCGAAGCAGGCCATTAATTATGCGACGGATTTGCGTCCGTTGGGAGCCTGGAAAACCACTCCTATGGAGGCGATGTCCAGAGAACTGGCTCAGAAGAGAGCCGACAGGGGCTATGTCCGTGCGGCTTACGGTACGCTGAACAATGTGGACCTGAAAGGAAGTTATCTGTGGGATATTTCTTCGAAAGACCGTCTGGGAATCATGGCTTCTTTGTACGGGCTGAACGGGGAGATTCCGCATTTCATGGAAGGAGAGGAGTGGAAGTCGCGTTTTTACCGTACGGATGTGTCGCTGGACTACCGGCATGATTTCCGGAAGGTGGCGCTGAAATTAGGAGGTGCCTTTGCTTCGCAGGTATTTAATTATATGCCGTCTATGAATGAAGGGTGGAGAACTGGCCTACCACACAGCGTTATACGTTGGGTGAAGGATATGTAGGAGTGGTGTCCCGCGACAAGGACTTGCCTATACAGTTTGCTTTCCAGACCGGCTTGCGTAGCTTCAGCCTGCGCTATGATAATTATTACATGGGGTATGGCTCTGAAAATATTTTCCATACCGAAGGTTTCATGGCTGGAAATATCAATGAGGAACAGCAGGTGGGCATCGGTCTGGAGATGGACAACTTGATTCACGATGTGTCGCAACAGGATTATACGCTGTTACAACTGAATCCGTATTACACCTATCAGGGTGAATCCGTGAAGTTGCGGGTGGGTGCCCATGTGGATTTGCAGACGGCTTATGGCAGCGGACTGAAGGCTGCACCGGATGTCAAACTGGAATATACGTTTGCCGATACGTATGTGGCTTACCTCAATGTATTGGGCGGAACACGTCTGAATGATTTCCGTCGGTTGAATGACTTCTCACCTTACTGGACGATTGCACAGCAGATGCGTACGTCCTATACACCGCTGGATGCGAAAATCGGTTTGAAGGCTTCTCCGGTTATCGGATTAGGTTTTGAACTCTACGGAGGTTATCGTATTACCAAGAATGAACTTTTTGCCGTACCGGGAGGATTCTATACGGATGAGCAGAATGTGTTCTATACAGGAATTCTGCAGGATAAGGGAAAGGTCGGTTATGGAGGTGTTTCTGTGAGCTATGCCTACCGTGACTGGGTAGACTTTTCTGTAAACGGTACGTATTATAGCTGGAACGTGACGGAAGGAAACGAAGGCTTGTTACAGTTGAAGCCCGAATTGAAGACCGATTTCAGTGTGCGTGCTAAGGTGATCAAGAATTGCCATGCCTTGTTCGAACTACAACTACGAACGTCGTACAGAATGATGGGT